>Ga0316630_10000092_pt1 | contig 20933 bp, 15 predicted proteins | sample OWC_May_M1_C1_D6_FD_207658 | JGI IMG/M metagenome (GOLD analysis project Ga0316630, IMG submission 207658) | Wetland soil microbial communities from Old Woman Creek delta, Ohio, United States - OWC_May_M1_C1_D6_A | ecosystem: Environmental > Terrestrial > Soil > Wetlands | place: USA: Ohio...
CGGGTTTGGCGGGCATGGACACAGTACATACCAACCGGTACGGATCTGTCAAGCACCGGCATCGCGGTGTGGGCGCCGCTCCTACCGCACGTCCGGGCTGTCGTTCACGGGCGGGCCGGCCCCAGCTTGCGTTCAACCCCGGGGCAGCGCCAGGTTTGGGTTCATGCGGCGCAATTCGCGGTGCTCATTGCGCCCTACGGGCTGCTGTAGGTGTCTGGGATTGGCACCGTGGTTGCGCGGGCCACGGGGCTCCCGCACACTTGCTGCATCCCCCCGCCATCACCGGAGATTGCTCCATGAGCACCACTGCCGAAGCTCGCACTGCGGCCCGCACTGCCGTGGTCGACGGTCTGGAAAAACTGCGCGCCGCGTTTCCGCTCGAGGCGCGCGTGCGTGGCGCGAGCCCGGCGGCGCAGGCGACGTACGGCGGCGTGCTGCGCGCGTGGCTGGGCGGCGCGGCACCGCAGGCGGCGGGATTTGCCGCCGACGCGCTGGCCGAACTGCTCAGGCACGATGCGCTGGTTGAGGAACAGGGCGACCTTGGCTGCTACCCGTTCAGCGCCCGCAACACCGGCATCGCGGTGCGGCTCGCGGGCGGTACGGTGAATGCCATGTGCGCCATCGATGCGCTGGCGGTCGCGCGCCTGGCCGGTGCGCTCACCCGCATCGACGGGCGCTGTGAAACCTGCGGCACCGCGCTCGCCGTGCAGGTGGAGGCCAACGGCGGGCTCGACCACGACCAGGCCGAGGTCGCACGCGTGGTGTGGTTCCGCGCCTGCGGCACCCACAATTCGTGCAGCCAGAGCCTGTGCCGCAACATCCGCTTCCTGTGCCCCATCTGCGAACCGGCCAGCCCCGGCGATGTGTACACGCTGCCGCAGGCCGCCGCGATCGGCAATGCGTTCTTCGCCTTCCAGGCTGGGTTCGTGAACGGCGCATGAGTGGTCCGGCCACCCCCTCCGCCCCGGTTCCGACGCAGCCGGGTCCGTGCCTGTATGTTGACCCGCCGTCGCTGCAGCAGGCGCTCACCGACGGGCTCGGCGCGGCGCGCCTGAATGAACTGCGAGCCAGCCGCCCGAACCTGTTCTCCGACAGCATGGTACTGGTGGCGGCACGCGACCTCGACCGCATGCGCGCAGTGATCCAGGCCATCGAGCGGGTGATGAACCATCCCGACTATCGCGCGCGCGTGCTGGAAGCGGCGCCGGCCACGGCCCGCCACGATCCGCACACGCCGGCGGTGTTCATGGGTTACGACTTCCACCTCGGCCCGGACGGGCCGCGACTGATCGAGATCAACACCAACGCCGGCGGCGCGCTGCTCAATGTCGCGCTGCTGCGCGCCCACCTCGCCTGCTGCCCGCCGCTTAGCTCCCTGCTGCCGGGCGCGCGACCGGAAGTTATCGAAACGGCGTTCGTCGAGATGTTCCGCCACGCCTGGCGCGCGGCGCGCGGTGACGCGCCGCTCGCGCGCATCGCCATCGTCGACGACGACCCCGACCACCAGTTCCTGCACCCGGAGTTCGTGCTGTTCGAGGAGCTGTTCCGCCGCCACGGGCTCACCGCGGAGATTGCCGATGCCCGCGCGCTCATCGTTCGCGACGGCCGGCTGCGGGCCGACGGGCGCGCGATCGACCTGGTGTACAACCGCGTGACCGACTTCGCGTTCGCGGAAGATCAACACGTGGCGCTGCGTCAGGCCTGGCTCGAGAACCTGGCGGTGATCACCCCGCACCCGCATGCGCACGCGTTGTACGCTGACAAGCACAACCTGGCGCTGCTCACCGATCCCGAGTGGCTCGCGGCCATCGGCATCGAAGCCGACACGATCGCGATTCTTCGCGCCGGCATCGCCCGCACCACGCGCGTCGACCCGCAGCACGCCGAGGCGCTGTGGGCCGAGCGCAAGCGGCTGTTCTTCAAGCCGGTGAGCGGCTTCGGCGGCAAGGCCGTGTACCGCGGCGACAAGCTTACCCGCCGGGTGTGGGAGGAGATCCTGGCCGGCGATTACGTCGCCCAGGCCCTGGTCGTGCCGCCCGAGCAGGCCGTAACCATCGACGAGACCGAGAGCGCGCTCAAGTTCGACGTGCGCAATTTCGTGTATCAGGGCGAGGTGCAATTGCTGGCGGCGCGCCTGTATCAGGGACAGACGACCAATTTCCGCACCCCGGGAGGCGGGTTTGCGCCGGTGTTTCGCAGCCCGGAGCAATCAGTTTCCAGTCAGAAGTAATTAATTACATGTTACAGATGCAGCCGGGTGGCCGCGTTTTTTGTCGATCGCGGCCAGAGGGCCGCTCCTACCGGTGTAGTTAAATCAGGAGCGGATGATGGGCATGCGGCCGGATGGAACCGGCGGAATCCGGGGCCGCCCCGGGGCGGCATCTACTCTTGCGGGAGCGGCCGCAAATCCTACAAATTCAGTCAGCCGGGCCCAATTGCGGCCGGCGCCGGGGCTGGGGTAGATTGCGCCCCCTGTCTCCCGGGAGTCCTCCATGCACATCGCCATCACCCTGCACCTGCTCGCGGCCGTGGTCTGGGTCGGGGGCATGTTCTTCGCGTGGATGGCGTTGCGGCCGGTGGCGGCGGCGTTGCTGGAGCCGCCGCTGCGCCTGCTGCTATGGGCGCAGGTGCTCGCGCGCTTCTTTCCGTGGGTGTGGGTGGCGGTGATCGTGCTGCTGGCAAGCGGCTACTGGATGCTGTTCCGGGTGTTCGGCGGGTTTCACGCGCTGGCGCTGTATGTCCACCTGATGCAGGCGATCGGCATCGTTATGATGGTGATCTTCGTGCACATCTATTTTGAGCCTTTCCGGCATCTCAAGTACGCGGTGGCGACCGGCGACTGGCCGGCGGCCGGGCGCGCGCTCGCGAGGATCCGGCGCCTGATCGGCGTCAACCTGATCCTGGGCCTGACGGTGGTCGCCGTCACGAGCGGCGGTCGCTACCTCGCGTGATCCACTTGCCGGCGCCGGCCGGCATCGGCTGCGGTTCCAGCACCGGCATGTCGGTCTCGCACTGCGGGCGGCCGAAATACCAGCCCTGCGCCCAGTCGACGCCGAGCTCGCGCAGGTAATCGGCGGTCTCGGCATCCTCCACGCATTCGGCAATAGTCGTGATGCCCTGGTCGCGGGCGAGCGCGATGATGCTCTTCACCATCGCCAGCACCCGCGGGTTGGAGCGCACGTGACGCACCAGCCAGCCCTCGATCTTGAGGAAGCTGATCGGCAGTGACGCCAGGTACAGGAACGACGAGTAGCCGCTGCCGAAGTCGTCGAGTGCCAGGCGGAAGCCGTAGTCGAGCAGCGGCTGCAGATCGGCGCGCAGCGAATCGAAGTCGCGCAGCAGCTGGCGCTCGGTAATCTCCAGCACCAGCGGCTTCACCGGCTCGTCGACCATGCCGGTCTGCTGGCAGTACTCCGCTGCCTGGCGAAGCATGCCCTGCACCAGCTCGCGCCGCGCCAGGAATTGCGCCGACAGGTTCACGAAGTGGGCAAAGTTCTTTTCCTTGACCCCGCGGCACACATTGGCGGCACAGCGCCGCATGGTCTGGCGCGATACCGTCTCGTCCACCGCGTGAATCAGGTTGATGCCCTCGGCGGCCTCGATGAAATCGCAGGCCGGCAGCACGCGGCCGCCGGGCTCGATCAGCCGCGCCAGCGCCTCGTCGGCCACCGCCTCGCCGGTACGCAGGTCGACGATCACCTGGTAGGCGGGAACCACGCGCCCGTCGGCCAGGGCATGCTGCAACATGCCGGCGCGCCACAGCGTGCCGTGCGGACCGACGCCGCTGATCACCACCCGGTCGCGGCCGCCGCGCTTGGCCTCGTACAGGCAGCCGTCGGCCTCGGACAGCACCGCCGCCATGTCGCCGTCGGCATGCCAGGTGCCGATGCCGATGCTGCAGCTGATATCGAGCGGGCCGTGCACGGTGCGGAACGGCACGTCACGGATGGTCTGGCGCAGCCGCTCCATGACCGTGCTGGCCGCCTCTGCGTCCGACTGGTGCATGAACACGATGAACTCCTCCCCGCCCCAGCGCGCCACCCAGTCGCCCTCGCGCAGCGCGCCGCGGATCAGCGCCGCGACATGCACCAGCACCTGGTCGCCGACGTCGTGACCGTAGTGGTCATTGACCAGCTTGAAGTGGTCGAGGTCGCAGATCGCGACCGCGAACGTCGCGCCCGAGCGCCGCGCGCGCGCCACCTCCGCGCCCAGCCGCTGTTCGGCGGCGCGGCGATTGAGCAGCTGCGTGAGCGAGTCGGTCATCGCCAGGCGCTCGAGCTCGGCGCGGTGCGTCTCCTCGCGCAGCATCTGCCCGAACCAGGCGGCCAGCGTTTCCATGAACGCGCGCTCGTCGGTGCCGAAAGCACCGTCGAGCGGCGCACGGCGCAGGAAGGTCATGGTGCCGTACAGCCGTCCGCCCTCCCACACCGGCACGCTGCCGAAACCGCGCAACCCGTGCCGGGTGACCATTACATGACCGCTCAGCTCCGGATCGCGCGTCAGGTCGGCGACAATCTCGGTCTCGCGGCTCGCCACGGCGCGCCGGCACAGGGTATCGTCGAGCGGCAGCTCCTGGCCGATATTGAACAGCTGCAGGGTGTCGGCCGCGCGGCGCACCACCAGCCGTTCGCCCTGCAGCTCGTTGACCAGCACCACGTCCATGTCGAGCGCATCGAGCGCCAGGCGCAGCATGAAGCGCATCTTCTGCTCGTCGGACATGTCGCGGCTGGTGGCCAGCTGCCACAGCGCCTGCAGGCGCTCGGACTGCACGTACACCTGGGTAAGCAGCCGTTCGCGGTCGCTCACGTCGATCGCCAGGCCGTGGCGCACGCGCTCGCCGCCCGGGGTGGTGTCGCGGTATTCGGCGATGGTGATCCAGCGCGGCGATCCGTCCGGGCCGTAGGGCACGCGCACCACCCGTCGCGACAGCTCCTGGGCATCGGCGTCGGCCACCACGTCCTCGGGCGCGATCAGCGTCGACCACGGCTGGCCCAGCACCTCGGCCTCGCTGCGGCCGAGCATGTGGAGGAACGCCGTGTCGACCGAGACGATCACGTCGTCGTGCTCGCGCACGGTATAGGTGCCGGCCCGGGCCGCGGTGACCAGCAGGCGCTCGCGGTTGCGGGCCGCCTCGCGCAACTTCTCGCGCGAGCGCGCCAGCGCATCGACCAGCTCGTCGATCTCGCCCACCCCGGCCGAGGCGACCGTCGCACTGTGGCTGTCGTCGTCCAGCTGTTGCTGAACCTCGTGCATGCGCCGGCGATAGCGCGCCACCAGCGCGGCGTAGGCGAAACCGCTGGCGACCAGGAACAGCAGCGCCAGCGCCAGCGGCAGCCGCACCTGCTGCCACCACAGCGCCACGAAGCTGGCGCGGCGGTGGGCCAGGAAGGCGTACAGCGGCTGGCTGTCGAGCTTGCGGAACACGCCGATCCAGTCCTGGCCGTCCATGCCGGCGCCCTCGAACTGCCCGCCCGGCCCCTGCTCGCCGATCGCCCGGTACAGCGGCGTGTCGGTGAACGCCCGGCCATAGAGATCGACACCGGTCGGACCGATGTCGGGAATGCGGCTGATGAAATAGCCATCGTCGCGCAGCAGCCCGACATTGGTGTCGGGCCGCAGTCCGAGATCGCGCCACAGCGCCTGCTGGCGCTCGAGCGGGATCGCGGCCTGGATCAGGTAGCGCACCTGGCCGCGCGCATCGCGCACCGGGTAGCGCACGTGCAGCAGGCGTTGCGCGGCGTAGTAGCCGTGCTGCGGCCGGTTGATGCTGAGCCCGCGGGCCTTGAGGTCGCGCGCGAAATCGGCGCGCCAGTCGGGATGGGTCAGCACATTGACGAGCCGGTGTGTACCGGCGGGCGCGGCGGTCGTCACCAGCATCTGGCCGTCCGGGCGAATGAGCGCAATGCTGAACAGATGGGTGTTGGCGGCCAGCACGTGGAGCATCTCCGGGCGGACCGCCTGCGGGTTGACCAGCACATTGCGCGGCTCCAGTTCGGCGGCGAGCTTCTGGAGGCCGAGGCCGATCGAGCCGAAGTAGTGGTCGGCGTGCGCCGCCATCAGCTTGACGGTCACGTCCATGCGCTGCAGGTGGGCGGCGCGCGTCTGCTTCCACGACAGCCACAGCCACAGCGCCAACGCCACCAGCGTGGCGATGGCGATCACCAGCATCAGTCGCCGGCCGATCTGCACCAGCGACGGCGCGCGCGACCCTTCGGCGCCATTGCCGTCTTGAGCCATCTATTCCCCCGGCCCGCACCCTACAGTCCCTGGAGGGATGCCGGACCACCCTGAACGACCGCTCACTCCCCCACCGGGATGGCGCGCCTTGTTCATGAACCCTTCTAAAGATAGTCCAATAGCCCGACCACTGCCCGTTGACTGACCGATCGGTCAGTGGTTAAATTCAGCAAATTCCTGAGTAGCCCTCTATGACATCCGCCGAACCCCTGTCGCCGCCCCCGGCCGGCGTCGACGGCAGTGAGCGTATCCTGACCGCCGCCGAGCGGTTGTTCGCCGAGCACGGCTACGACGCGGTGTCGATCAGCGCAATCGCTGAGGCCGCCGACGTCAGCAAGGCGAACGTGTTCCACCACTTCAGCTCCAAAAACGCCCTGTATCTCGCGGTGTTGCGCCATTCCTGCCGCGACGCCGCCCGCCATCTCGACGACCTCGACAGTGACGCCCCGCTCCCGGCGCGTTTCAGCCAGTTCGTTGCCGCCCACCTCGCGAGCGTGCTCGACAACGAGCAGGTCACCCGTCTCGGCCTGCGCGAGCTGCTGAGCCACGACCCGCGTCAGGGCCAGGAGCTGGCCGAGCAGGTGTACGGCGAGAAGTTCGCGCGCTTCGTGGAGATCCTGCGCGCCGGCCAGGAATCGGGCGAGCTGCGCCGCGATGTCGACCCGGCCGTGATCGCGACCGCGCTGGCCGGGGCCAACCTGTTTTTCTTCCAGGCCCGCGAGGTGCTGCGCCACTTCCCGGCGTTCACCGTCAGCGACCAACCGCAGCGTTACAGCGCGATGCTGGCTGACATCCTGCTGCACGGCATCCGCCCGCGTCCCGACACCCACGATGACAACAGTCAATAACAAGGACCTGCCCATGCGCCCGATCCTGCCCCTCGTGAGCCTTGTCGCCCTCGGCCTGCTGGCCGCCTGCGGCCCGAAGGAGCCACCCAAGCCGCCGGAGAAAATCGTTAACGTCACTACGGCCGCGGTCATCCAGAAGGACCTGCCGCTCACCGAGTCGGCAGTCGGCAGCGCCACCTCGCTCGGCTTCGCCCAGGCGCTCGACCCGACGCGCCTGCGGCGCAATACCTTCAGCATCCGGCTGCCGTTTCCCGAGCACGTGGCACGCCAGCTGCGGATCGGCCAGGGCGTGCGGCTGGTGAGCTTCGACGATCCGGACAAGGCCGCCACCGCCACCATCCGCGAGATCCGCCCGGCGCTCGACAGCACCACCCAGACCATGGAAGTGATCGCCGAGCTGCCCGGCGGGCAGGCCTGGTACTCGGTCGGCAGCGTGCGCGGCGAGGTCACGGTCGGCGTGCGGCGCGGCGCGCTGATCGTACCGGAGCAGGCGGTGGTGCTGCGCCCGGCCGGGACGGTGGTGTACGTGACCGAGGGCGAGCTGGTGCGCGAACGCACGGTGACGACCGGCGTACTGCGTGACGGCGCCATCGAGATCGTCACCGGCCTCAAGTCCGGCGAGACCGTGGTGGTCGACGGCGCCACCCTGCTCAGCGACGGCGCCAGGGTCCGCGCCATGAACGCGGCCGCCGCCAATGCCGGGGCCACGCCATGAGCCTGCCCTCCTTTTCCATCAAGCGCCATGTGTTCACCCTGATGGTGAGCCTGGTGCTGGTGCTGTTCGGCCTCATCGGCCTGCAGCGCCTCGGCCTCGACAAGTTCCCGAAGATCGAATTCCCCGCGGTCACGATCGTCACCACCATGGCGGGCGCCGACCCGGAGATCGTCGACGAGAACATCACCGACGTGATCGAGGAGTCGGTCAACCAGGTGCCGGGCGTGAAATCGATCGTCTCCAGTTCCTCGATCGGCGCCTCGGTGATCGGCATCGAGTTCGAGCTCGAGAAGGATGTCGACGTCGCCTACCAGGAGACCAAGGCCAAGGTCGACAGCATCCTCAAGCGCCTGCCCGACGACGCCGACCCGCCGGTGGTGCGCAAGATCGAGGTCGGCGCCAGCGCTGTCATGTGGGTGGCACTGCAGGGCAACCGCACCCTGCAGGAGCTCAACACCTATGCCGACGAGGTGCTGAAGCCGCGACTCGAGACCGTCAACGGCGTCGGCGAGGTGCTGATCGGCGGCCAGATCAAGCGCACCATCCGCGTGTGGCTGGACATTGACCGGCTGCAGGCCTACAGCCTGTCGCCGATCGACGTCGCCAATGCCTTCGGCAAGGAACACATCACTCTGCCGGCCGGATTCCTCGGCAGCCAGAGCCGCGAGTGGCTGATCAAGTTCGACGCCGAGTTCGACAAGCTGCAGGACATGGAGCGCATGGTGGTCGCCTACCGGCGCGGCGCACCCGTGTACCTGAAGGACGTCGCCCGGGTCGAGGATGGACTCGAGGACGCGCGCAAGCTGGCGCGCTTCCAGGGCAAGCCCGCGGTCGGGCTCGGGATCGTCAAGGCGAGCGGCGCCAACACCGTGGCGGTGGTCGACGCCGCCAAGGAGCGCGTGGAAAAGGAGTTGCGGCCGCTGCTGCCGCCGGGCCTCGAGCTGCACTATTCCTCCGACGACTCGCTCAGCATCCGCCAGTCGATCGCCGCGCTCAACGAACACCTGATCCTCGGCACGCTGTTCGCGGCACTGATGGTGTTCCTGTTCCTGAAGAGCGCGCGCTCGACCCTGATCATCGCCACCGCCATCCCGGTCTCGCTGATGGCGACCTTCGCGGTCATGTACTTCGTCGGATTCACGCTCAACAAGATCACCCTGCTCGGGCTGCTGCTGCTGATCGGTGTGGTGGTGGACGACGCGATCGTGGTGCTGGAAAACATCTTCCGCCACCGCGAGGAGGGCCACGAGGACAAGCACAAGGCCGCGGTTCTCGGCTCCAACCAGGTGGTGTTCGCGGTCATCGCCTCGACCCTGACGCTGGTGTCGATCTTCCTGCCGGTGGCCTTCATCAGCGGCATCATCGGCCGCTTCCTCGGCTCGTTCGCGCTGGTGGTGGTGATCGGCGTGCTCGCCTCGCTGTGGGTGTCGCTCACCCTCACCCCGATGCTGTGCGCGAAGTTCCTCGACCTGCCGGCCAAGCACGGGCGCGTCTACCTGTGGCTGGAGCACGGTTTCGTGGCCATGGAGAAGAGCTACCGCCGGCTGCTCGATCTCGGCCTGGCGCACCGCTGGACGGTGGTCGGCATCGCGGCGCTGGTGGTGGCCTCGAGCGTGTTCTTCTTCGCCAATACCGGCAAGACCTTCACGCCCGAGGAGGACGAATCGCGCTTCATGATCATGATCCAGACCCCGCTCGGCTCGAACGTCGACTACACCGCCGCGCGGCTCACCGAGGTGGAGGCGCTGGTGGCGAAGCGTCCGGAGGTGTACAGCTACTTCGCCGCGGTCGGCCTGGGCGAGGCCGGCCAGGTGAACCGCGGCAATATGTTCGTGCGCCTGGTCGACCGCGACGAGCGCGAGCTCGGCCAGCCGGAGATCATGAAGCAGCTGCGCCGCGACCTGGCGACGATCCCCGGGGTGCTGGCGTTTCCGGCCAACATCTCGCCGATCGGCGGCATGCGCGGCGAGCCGTTGCAGTTCGCCATCGTCGGGCCGGAACTGGCGAAGCTCGACGAGCTCGCCCGGCAAATGGTGAACAGGCTCGGCCAGATTGAGGGCATCGCCAAGCTCGACAACGAGCTCAAGCTCAACCTGCCGCAGGTGAAGGTGGTGCTCGACCGCGAGCGCGCCGCGCAGCTCGGCATCTCCGCGAGCGACATCGCCCAGACGCTGAGCCTGATGACCGGCGGCGTCGACATCGCCACCTTCAAGGACCGCAACCAGTCCTACGATATCCGCCTGCAGGTCGAACCCTCCCAGCGGGTCAGCACCGACAGCCTCAAGCGGCTGTACGTGAAGAACAAGTCCGGCGGGATGGTGCGGCTCGACAGCCTGGTGCGGTTCGAGGAGACCCTCGGCCCGGCCGAGATCAAGCGCCGCAACCGCCAGTTCGCGGCCTTCATCTACGGCTCGCTCGAGGGGATGCCGCTCGGCGCCGCCACCGACGCCGTCAAGCGCATCGCCGCCGAGATCCTGCCGCCGCGCTACAGCATCTCGTTCACCGGCCAGGCCGAGGAATTCGCCAAGACCGGCGGGTACGTGATCTTCGCCTTCAGCATGGCGCTGATCATGATCTACATGGTGCTCGCCTCGCAGTTCAACTCGCTGCTGCAGCCGCTGGTGGTGATGGTCGCGCAGCCGCTCGCCATCATCGGCGGTGTGGCGGCGCTGTGGCTGTTCAACGACACCCTCAACCTGTTCTCGATGATCGGCATGATCCTGCTCATGGGCCTGGTGGCCAAGAACTCGATCCTGCTGGTCGACCTCACCAACCAGTACCGCGTCCAGGGCATGGGCGTCGATGCCGCGCTCGGCGAGGCCTGCCCGCACCGGATGCGGCCGGTGCTGATCACCTCGCTCACGGTGATCGCGGCCATGATGCCGGCGGCGATCGGCCTCGGCCCCGGCGTCGAGACCAACCGGCCGCTGGCGCTGGTGGTGATGGGCGGCATGGTGTCGTCGACGCTGCTGACGCTGGTCGTGGTCCCGGCGGTGTACTCGCTGATCGAGAACGCGCGCGAGCGCCGGCGCCACCCGGCCCCGGCCGGCGCCCCGCGCCTCCCTGAACGCCTGCCCTGGTGGAAGAAGAAGCCATGAACCGCGCCCTGCCCCGTACGTTCCTGACGCTGCTGCTGCTCGCTGCCGCACCGGCGGCGCCGGCCGCCGACCTGCTCGAGATCTACCAGCGCGCCCAGCAGAACGATCCGACCTGGGCCGCCGCCCAGGCCAACTACCGTGCCAGCATCGAGAAGGGCCCGCAGGGCCGCTCGCTGCTGCTGCCCACGGTGAGCGCCAACGCCAACACCTTCCGGGTCAACCAGGACGCCACCAGCACCGTCATCGCTACCGGCGTCACCCAGTCCGGCGACTACCGCTACGACAACAACGGCTACGGTGTGCAGCTCAGCCAGCCGCTGTTCCGGGTACCGAACTTTGCCGCCTACGCCCAGGGCAAGATCAGCGTCAGCCAGGCCGAGGCCGAGCTCACCATCGCCCGCCAGGACCTGATCCTGCGCACCGCGCAGGCGTACTTCGGAGTACTGTCGGCGCAGGACACGCTCGAGTTCACCCGCACCGAGAAGAATGCCATCAAGGGCCAGCTGGATCTCGCCGAGCGCAATTTCGCGGTCGGCAACGGCACGATCGTGGACGTGCACGAGGCACGTGCCCGCTACGACCTGGCCGCCGCCGAGGAAGTGCTGGCCGACGCCCAACTGCAGCTGGCACGCGAAGCGCTGGCCGCGCTGATCGGTGCGCCGGTCGAGAGTCTCGCCGCGCTCAGCCCGAAGCTCCCGCTGCCGGCACCCGAGCCGGCCGATGCCGAGCAATGGGTCAAGGCGGCCAACGAACAGAACCTGCAGATCCAGGTGCAGCAGTATCTGCTCGACATTGCCGAGGAAGAGCGGCGCAAGAACCGCGGCGGCCACTACCCGACGCTCGACCTGGTGGCCTCGCATGTCTACAACGATGCCGGCGGCAGCGCGTTCGGTATCGCCAGCGAGAGCACCACCAACCAGGTCGGCCTGCAATTGCAGGTGCCGCTCTACCAGGGCGGTTACGTGTCGTCGCGGGTGCGCGAGGCGGCCGCGCGCGAGCAGCAGACGCGCGAACAGCTCACCTTCACCCGCCGCCAGACCGCGCGCCTGGCGCGCGATGCCTACCTGGCAGTGACCGCCGGTGCGGTGCGGGTGCGGGCACTGGAGCAGGCCCAGCTGTCGAGCCGGCGCGCCCTGGAATCGACCCTGATCGGCTACGAGTCGGGCGTACGCACCGGGGTCGACGTGCTGAATTCCCAGCGCGAGCTGTATCGCACGGCCCGCGACCTGTCGCAGGCGCGCTACAACTGGCTCACCTACCGGCTGCGACTCAAGTCAGTGGTCGGCACCCTCGGTGACGCCGACCTCGCCGAGGCCAACAGCGTGCTCACTGGCGATTGACGCTGCCGACCCTTATTATTGACGCCCCATCCCTTCCCGCCTTCATGCCGCCACGCGCGGCCGGTTGTCCCGCATGAGCCATTCCGTACCCAAAGTCGGTTTCGTCAGCCTCGGCTGTCCCAAGGCGCTGGTCGACTCCGAGCGCATCCTCACCCAGCTGCGCGCCGAAGGCTACGAGATCTCGCCGTCCTATGACGACGCCGGGCTGGTGGTGGTGAACACCTGCGGCTTCATCGACTCGGCGGTGACCGAATCGCTCGACGCCATCGGCGAGGCGCTGGCCGAGAACGGCAAGGTGATCGTCACCGGCTGCCTCGGCGCCAAGGCCGACGTGATCCGCGCCGCGCACCCGCAAGTGCTGGCCGTGACCGGCCCGCACGCACTCAACGAGGTGATGCAGGCGGTGCACGCGCACCTGCCGAAGCCGCACGACCCGTTCATTGACCTGATCCCGCCGGAAGGCATCAAGCTCACGCCGCAGCACTACGCCTATCTCAAGATCTCCGAAGGCTGCAATCATCGCTGCAGCTTCTGCATCATCCCGTCGATGCGCGGCGACCTGGTGAGCCGCCCGATCGGCGAGGTGCTGACCGAGGCGGAAAATCTGGTGGACGCCGGCGTCAAGGAACTGCTGGTGATCTCGCAGGACACCAGCGCCTACGGCGTGGACGTGAAATACCGCACCCACTTCTGGGGCGGGATGCCGGTCAAAACCCGCATGACCGATCTTGCCAAGCACCTCGGCGATCTCGGCGTGTGGGTGCGGCTGCACTACGTCTACCCCTACCCGCACGTCGACGAGGTCATCCCGCTGATGGCCGACGGCAAGATCCTGCCGTACCTCGACATCCCGTTCCAGCACGCCAGCCCGCGCATCCTCAAGGCCATGAAGCGCCCCGGTGACATCGAGGGCACGCTGGCGCGCATCAACCGCTGGCGCGCCGCGGTGCCAGAGCTCACCCTGCGCAGCACCTTCATCGTCGGCTTCCCCGGTGAAACCGAGCAGGATTTTCAGCTGCTGCTCGATTTCCTGAACGAGGCCCAGCTCGACCGGGTCGGCTGCTTCGCCTACTCGCCGGTCGAGGGCGCGACCGCCAACCAGCTTCCCGACCCGGTGCCGGACGAGCTCAAGCAGGAGCGGCTGGCGCGCTTCATGGAGACCCAGGCCGAGATCAGCGCCGCCAAGCTGGAGCGCAAGATCGGCCGCGAGCTGACCGTGCTGGTCGACGAGATCACCGACGACGGCACCGCCCTTGCGCGCTCGGCCGCCGATGCGCCCGAGATCGACGGGGTGGTGATCATTGAAAACAGCGCCGGGCTGGAGGTTGGAGAGTTCGCGACGGTGCGGATCACGGACGCCGGCGAGCATGATTTGTGGGGAGAAGCGATTAGCAATTAGCTATTGGCTTTTCGCTAATCGCCAAATGCCAATTGCTAACCGCTGCTTTCCTTGACCCTTTCACTTCGTTCATCCCCAACGACAACTACGCAAGGCGTTCAATTCCGGTGCGAATCGCGTAGGTTGGGGTGAGCGCAGCGAACCCCAACATCCGCCCCCTAACGCCCGGGGAAATCCCCAAGACAGCACCGCCCCGACGGGTTGCGGATCGCGCAGGCGCAATCACCGCACTTCGTGCGCTCGACCACATAGGCCCGACTCTCGCCTGACGGCCCCATGGCCTCGACAGCGGTAACCCCGAAACAGTAGCAGACGGTGCGATCCGGATCGACCGACTTCTGGCCGATGGCGGTGCGCAGCTCGGTGCGACGGATGAGGGAGGCGTCGGCACCGAAATACACCACGTCACAGTCAGGATCGGTACAGAAGTAGTACCCCCCGGCCGCCCACGCCCACCGCCACGGCTGCCGCACGTGATGCAACACCGTGCGCAACGGCACCTGCCGATAGCTCCGGCCGTTGACCGGGCACACGCCGATAATATCGTAGTGGTTACGATCTACTGCTGCATGTGTCATAACGCTTCAACTCCGGTCAGAATGGAAAGCTATTAGCGGTTAGCTGTTGGCTGTTAGCTAACTGCTAATAGCCAACAGCTGATTCTGCTCGACGCCCCTTTGGCGCTAGCCGCACTTGCCCAAGCTGCGACACCGTACCTACGCCAATCCGATCCCGCGCGCCATCAGCACTGCCGCGAACATCGCTGCCGCCAGCAGCACCAGCTCGACCCACAGGATGCGCCGGATGCGCGCCGCTACCCTGGCAGCGAGCACCTCACCGTTGCCGCGGCGCAGCGCCCACCAGCGCGCGACGAATCTGCGGGTCGGATACAGCGACAGGAGCGCGGTCATCAGGAACAGCGCACCCATGATATGGAACACCGGGTTGCCGACGTAGAAGTTGGTGCCCTTGCCGGTGAGGAACAGGCGCCAGATACCGGTCAGGAGCACGAGCGTGGCGATACCGCCATAGGCGAGGTCGAGCACCGCCAGGCGGCGCTGCTCGGCGAGTGCGAGGTCGGGACGGAACAGCAGCAGCTCGGCGGTGAGCGCCGCGAACAGCCCGGCCACGCCGACAAAGTGCAGGTACGCGACCAGGACGCCGGTCATGGCAGCCGCGCAATCAGCTGGCGCGCGGCCTCTTCCACCGCCACGCGAAAGGTCACCGGCCGTTCGGCGCCGCTGTCATAGGCATAGTGCAGCTCCTCGACCGCCTCCCAGGCAATGATGCCCTGGTCGCTGTCCCACAGCTGCACGTACAGACGGATGTTGGCGTACAGCGTCTGGAACAGCCGCAGGCCGAAAATACTGAAGCGCTCGCGCATGTCCTGGTTGAAGCTGGCCAGCTTCAGCAGCACCAGGTAGCGCACGCCGACTGCCTGGCCGACGCGACGCAGGCCGTCGCGCTCGAGCACGCCGGTGTCACGGTAGTCCTCGAGCATGCGCCGGTAGTCGTTGGCGAGACCGGCGCGATTGATGGCGCCGAGCGCCTCCGGCAGGGTCACTACCCGCGTCTCCGGCAGCTGCACCCGGACGGTCTCGGCGAAGATCAGCGCCAGGGTCTGCTTGTCCTCCTCCTGGCCGGTGACGGTCGCCGGGGTGAGCAGCGCCACGCCGTGCTGGCGCAGCTGCCCGGGCTCGAGCGACAGGTTGCTGAAGACCGTCGACGGCGTGACCTGGTTGCTGACGGTGCCGCAGGCCGATATCAGGGACAGGCAGCACGCGAGCACCAGGGACGGCCATAACGACGGTTTCGAGTTTCGGGTTTCGAGTTTCGGGTTCGGCGCATCGGGGTCTGGAGGCGACGGTCTGGTACGCGGGTTGCGAAGGACGCCGAAACCCGAAACCCGGAATCTGAAACGAATGTTGCGCACTGGACTTCTCCACGGATCAAAAAGCGGCACATTGGCAGTATCAGCAGCCGCGCACCGGACCGGAGACATGAACCCGTGCGCCCCGAACCCGAAACCCGAAACTCGAAACCCGAAACTGCCTTAATCCGCTTCGCGCTCCACCGAACAGCAATGAATGGCGCTGCCCTTCTCGTCCGGGGCCGGCTCGTCGACGTCGATCAGCACCTGGCCGGTCACCGGGTTGGGGCGGAAGGTGGTGCAGCCCTTGAGGCCCTTGCCGTAGGCGTATTCATAGAGCGAGCGGAAACGCGCGAAGCTGTAGTCCTGCGGCACGTTGATGGTCTTGGAGATGGCGCTGTCCACCCACGGCTGCAGCGCCGCCTGCATGTCGAGGTGCATGTACGGCGAGATCTCGCCGGCGGTGACGAACGCCGGGGTGAGCGGCGCGTCCGGCCCGCGCAGCTCGCGGTACAGCCGGTAAGCGTAGTCGGTGACGGCGTGCTCGACGAGGCTGCCGTCGGCCTCGCGCACGCGGCGCAGATAATCGAAACGGTACACCGGTTCCAAGCCGCTCGACACGTTGTTGGCGAGCAGCGAGATGGTACCGGTTGGCGCGATCGCGGTCAGGTGCGAGTTGCGGATGCCGTGGCGGGCGATGCCCTCGCGGATCCCGGCCGGCAGCGCGGCGATGAACCGGCCCGCGAGGTGCCGGTCGCGATCGAACCGCGGGAACACGCCCTTCTCGCGCGCCAGCTCGATCGAGGCCGAATAGGCGGCCTCGCAGATCCGGCGCATCACCTCGCCCGCGACCCGTGCCGCCTCGGGCGTGCCGTACGGGATGCCGAGCATGATGAGCGCATCGCCGAGCCCGGTGAGCCCGAGCCCGACGCGGCGGGTGCCGCGCGACAGGTCGGCCTGGCGCGCGAGCGGGAAGCGCGACAGGTCGGCGACGTTGTCGAGCATGCGCACCGCCACCGCCGCGGTCGCAGCGATGCCGTCCAGGTCGAACGCCGCTTGCGCGCTGAACGGCGCGCGCACGAACTGGGTGAGGTTGATCGAGCCGAGATCGCAGGCCCCGTACGGCGGCAACGGCAGCTCGCCGCACGGGTTGGTGGCGCTGATCTGCTCCAGGTACCAGAGGTTGTTGAGCTGGTTGACGCGGTCGATGAAGATCACGCCCGGCTCGGCGTAGTCGTAGGTCGCCCGGGTGATCCGGTCCCAGAGCTCGCGGGCGCGCACCGTGCGGTGCACGCGGCAGCGCACCGGCGCGCCTGATCCCGACCACACGCGCTCGACGGTCTTCTCGGCCGCGCTCAGCTCGCGCGCGCCGAGCGGGAACACCAGCGCCCAGTCGGCGTCGTCGTGCACCGCCTGCATGAAGGCATCGGACACCAGCACCGACAGGTTGAAGTGCCGCAACCGCGCCGGGTCGTGCTTGATGCGGATGAATTCCTCGATGTCCGGGTGGTCGCAGCGCAGCGTGGCCATCATCGCGCCGCGGCGCGCGCCGGTCGACAGGATAGTGGCGCACATCGCATCCCAGATGTGCATGAACGACACCGGCCCGGAGGCGGTGACGCCGACGCTCACCGCCGGCGTGCCGCTCGGTCGCAGGGTGGAGAAGTCGTAACCGACGCCGCCACCCTGCTGCATGGTGAGCGCACCCTCCTTGAGAGCGTCGAAGATCGCATCGAGCGAATCCTCGATCGTGCCCATCACGAAGCAGTTGAACAGCGTCACCTTGTGGCCGGTGCCGGCCCCAGCCTGGATGCGTCCGCCGGGCAGGAACTTGAAGTCTTCCAGCACCGAGTAAAAGCGCTGCTCCCAGCCGGCGCGATCGGCCGGCTCGACGCTGGCGAGCGCACGCGCCACCCGCCGCCAGCTGTCCTCGACGCTGGAATCGCGGATTTCGCCGAGTTCGCGCCACCGGTACTTGGTGTCCCAGATACGGCGCGAGATCGGGGCGGTGAAATAGTCCCTGGCCATACGTATTAGGCTAGCACCTCACAAGTTCCGGGGGTACTCGCGGCCACTCGCCGGAAAAACGCACGGGATTCAGGAATAAACGTCGCCGCTGTCACGTTAACGGCAGAGCAACACCCGATTTTCCGATCATCAACCTTACCTGGAGGGAACCTGACATGAACCGAGTCAACACTGTCCTGGTCGCGGCCGTCCTGGGCCTGGCGGCCGCTGCCACCGGCGCTGCCGACAACGTCGCCCCGGCGCCCAACGGTATCACCCTGCCGCAGGGTTACAAGGACTGGCGCGTGATCGCGTCCAGCCATCGCACCGATAACAAGACCCTGCGCATCATCCTCGGCAACGACATTGCCATCAATGCGGCACGTAGCGGCCAGACCAACCCGTGGCCGGACGGCAGCGTGCTCGCCAAGCTGGTGTGGAAGGAGAAGACCGATGCCGTCTGGCCGACTGCGATCGTGCCGGACGCGTTCGTGCACGCCGAGTTCATGGTCAAAGACGCGAAGAAGTACGCCGCGACCGGCGGCTGGGGCTTCGCGCGCTGGTTGGGCACCGACCAGAAGCCGTATGGCAAGGACGCGACCTTCGTCCAGGAATGCTTTGGCTGCCACACGCCGGTAAAGAGCAACGACTGGGTGTTCACACATCCGATCACGCTGCCGTAAACACTCAGCGGTCGACCTTGAGGTTGTCGATCGGCAACTGCTGGCGGTTTGTTGAAATAGGCCATCCGGGTCCGAATGGCAATTAACCCAGGAGGTTACCTGATCAATGTAGGGCGGGTTAGCGCTTTGGCGCGTAACCCGCCAACCGTTGCGCAGCAACACAACGCATTCTAAACGCGGCACGGCTGGCGTGTTACGGCACAAACGGCGTGCCTAACCCGCCCTACATTTGGCCATGAGTAAGCGCCACTCCACCCTGGCCCTTTTTAATTCGCGTCGCCGGGCAGTCCGATTTTCAACGAACGTCTATCTAGGGAAGCCTGACGGCCTTGATATCGGCCTCGGCCCCCAGGCCCAGCGTCCGGACGTACGATACATGGTGCCCGCGGGTGGTGATGTTGTCGTCATGCACGGCGAAGCCGACACTGTAGACACCGCCGGCCTGGAGGGTCTTGTCGTCATCGTTGGCCAGACCAAGCGGACGGGTCAGCACGACGGTCCACATGCCCTTCTTCCATTGGCCGACGGCCTTGTTGTCGCCCGCGGAGCCGCTGACCTCGCTCGTCAGCACGTAGCGCGGCAGCATGTCGCCCTCTTTCCAGCCGGCGTTGGGGTCGAAGGGGACGGCGTTGGTACCCTTGATCAGGAAGTTGTCCTGCTTGCCGACCCGCTTCGCAGTCACCGCCTTGGCGCCGAATATTTTGGCGTCGAACATGAACTTCGGTTGCTTGGTCGCCTTGTCCAGATTGGAATCGAACATCTTCTTGCCGGCGTCGAAGTTGCGCCATTCGAGGACATAGCCGTCGTCGGCCATGCCGACCGGGTTGCTGCGGTGGGCGCGCCACTGGATCAGGTCGACGAAGCCGCCGGCAGCCTTGATCCTGGCGACCTCCTCGACCGACTTGCCGGTCTTCCAGTCCGACGGATCGGTGCGCGAATCCGGCAGATACTTGCGTACGTCCTCCTTCTTGTACGCCTGCATCGCCGCGTTGGCTGCCACTTCTTCTTTCGTGGCAGCCTTCAAGTCGCGCTCGCCGTCATGGCAGGTCAGCCAGCAGCCTTGTTGCGCGAACCCCGGCACCTTGCCGTCGTCCAGCATGATGGACAGACGGTCCTCGTAGATCGGCGGTTGCTTGCCTTCCTGGACTGCCTTGTCGAGGCGCGGTCCGCCGTAGACCTTCCATTCCTTGCCGTCGAAGCGGTAATAGGGGTATTCGATGCCGGCCTTGCCGTTGGTCTTCCACTGGAAGCGCAGGTAGGCGTTCTGGTCGTCATATGCCGCCTGCACGGTGAGATCCTTGTAGCCATCCTTGCCCTTGACCGGCGTTGGCTCCAGCGGTCCGCCGGCCACGAGCTTGGCCCCCTGGTCCTTCTCCCCTTCCGGCTCGTCGTGACACGACACGCACGCGTCCCCGCGCTTGACCTCTTTCGCGGCGCCCTTGTGGGCGTCACTGCGCAGCCACTCGTAGGACGACTGCCCCGGATAGAACACCGGTACTTTGACGGCGGGTATCTTCGACCAGTCAATCGCCGCCGGATCGGCGGCCAGGGCGGGCCCGGCAGCCAGGGCTGCCAAGATCAGAATGAATGCACTCTTGTTCATGACTAATCCTCCTTGAATTGTTATGTTGCGTAAGCAAGACCGAAACGTTCCAGCGCCCGCGAGTGACATGTCGCCGACGCATTACCTCCCTATTCCATCTGCAGGATCCACTGAGCCAGATTCTTCAGCTCTTTCGGGTCCGGCGTTGCCGTAACCACGGCGGTTACTAAAGAAAAGAGAAAAGGCCCTGCGGGAACACCGCAGGGCCTTATTTGCCAAGAGTTGTGGATTACCAGGTCAGAACTTGAAGGTGCCGCTGAGGTACACGATGTGCACTGTGTAATCCGGGAAGGCAGAGGCCCCGCTCAGATAGCTGTTCGCGGGCACCGTGCTACCGGGGATTACATACCGGTAGCCATCGTAGGCGATGTCATCGAACCGGTACTTCTCATACGAGTAGCCGCCGGTGAGTTCCCAGGCCTTGGTCAGCTGGTAGATGCCCTTGAGGTTCAAGGACCACTTCTCGGTATTGTCGCTGGCATTGATCGGTACCGCCGGTACCGCCGGTACCGCGCCCGGCTGCACTGCGAAGTCCACTACGCCTTCTGTCCTCTGCCAAATGAACGAGGCGTTCGTCTTCCAGCGCTCGGCCGGAACCCAGTCGAGACCCAGCCCGACGGAGTAGCTTTCGTCCTCGTTGGTGGCGGCCCAGTTGTAATTGGTGTTGGTGGGCGGGGCGTAAGGATCATACGCATCCACCGCGGCAAGGGTGCTGATGTTGCGGTGATACGAGTCGTATTGCACGAACTCGGCATCGGCGAACACCATCACCCGGAGCTTCCGGATATCGCCGTAGCCGACGCTGAGGTACAGTTCCTCGCGCTCATCGGCGGTGCGGCCGAGGACCGTGTCCCGGAAGTCATTCTTCTTGTAGATCGCCTCCAGGCCCAGATCCAGGTGTTTCGCCGGCGTTGCATCCAGGACCAGCTTGACCAGGTTCTGATCCACGTTCGAGGCATCGAAGCGCGCGACATACCGATTCAGATATTCAGGATCTGCCGGACCGGTTCCCGCGTTGGCCTCCAGAAAATTCGAGCGGCGCTGGAGATACTGGTACTTGAAGCGCGCGCTCAAGGCGTCAAGGCTCGTGTTCCTGTACTCGACGGACGCCTTGTGATCTACGGTATCGTCAA
>Ga0316630_10000093_pt1 | contig 20926 bp, 17 predicted proteins | sample OWC_May_M1_C1_D6_FD_207658 | JGI IMG/M metagenome (GOLD analysis project Ga0316630, IMG submission 207658) | Wetland soil microbial communities from Old Woman Creek delta, Ohio, United States - OWC_May_M1_C1_D6_A | ecosystem: Environmental > Terrestrial > Soil > Wetlands | place: USA: Ohio...
TAAAATCGATCACCAACTTCAGCCGGGACTACACCATCACCAAGCTGGACTTCCGCGTGCGCTTAGACACCGACCTGGAGAAGGTGCGCAAGATCATCAAGAAGATCAACAAGAACCTCCGCAAAGACGAAAACATCAACCGCGTCATGCTGGATGATCTCAAGTCTCAGGGAGTGAAGCAATTTGAGGACTCAGCCATGATCCTGAGGGTCAAGTTCAAGACGCTGCCCGGGGAGCAGTTTGTCATCCAGAAGGAAGTCTACCGGATGGTCCAAGAGGAGTTTCGCGCGAGCGGCATCCAGTTTGCGCACAGGGACGTCACAGTTTACATACCGCCGGAACCCCGGGATCGGGCGACCGAGGCGGGACAGCCGGCCGCGTCGGCCCAACCGGTTGATCAGAACATCCGCCAGGCGGGTGCAGCTGCGGCGCTGGCCGTGATCCAGCAGGAAGAGGAAGAGCGGGCGAAAGCCTTGGCGGCGGCCAAACCGAAAGAGAAATAAAAGGCTCGCCGTGATTTAAAAGGAATGCGTCGGTCCTTGAGCTTTTTCTTGGCATACTCGAAAAAAACAGGTGAAATCATGAGATCTTCATGGCGTTTGCGATGGGTTCTCTTACTGGCGGTCGTAATTCTGCTCCAGGGATGCGCCACGCCGGTGGGCGTGCGCCCGCTGGATTCAAAGGAGGCCAACCGCAGACTGACCGAAACCGTTTTGTCGGACGACAAACTGAGCGCCCCGACGGTGCAGATCCTCAACCGGGCCGGCCTGGAGAAGCAGTTCCAGAGCGAGCCGACCGAGGTGATCGCCGCCCTGCACAAGGCCCTGCCCACCGCCCGCGAGGCCGACCGGCTCTTTGCCCTGGCGGAGCTTTCCTTCCTGCATGCGGCCAAAAGCGGTGACAGGTCCTACTTCCTCGCTGCCGCGGTGTATGCGTATGCGTTTCTCTTCCCGCAGGGTTCCGGCGCATCCCCGGACCCTTTTGACCCCCGTTTTCGAACCGCCGTCGATCTTTACAACCGGGGCATCACCGGGGGCTTCGCCGAGCCGGAAAACAGGCAGGTGGTTATACCGAATAGACGACATGTCGTTTTTGAGGAGGGGGTTTACAGACTTCCCTTCGGGGAGCTTTCCGTCCACATCGATCCGGAAGAGTTTCGCTATGGCCCGTTCCGCATGGTGGATTTTGTAGACACAGCGGAGCTCGAGGTGCGCGGCCTCCGGAACACCTACCGCTGGCCTGGGATCGGGGCGTCCATGGTCGCCGCCCTGAAACACCGACCGGGGGAGCAGGAGCGGGAATTTGCCATGGTCCCAGCAACGTTGCGAGTAGCGGCCACCGCCTTCCTGCGCCTGGAAAATATTGAGGAGGGGATCCGGACCGGCCGGATGGAAGGGCGGCTGACCCTCCACACCACTCAGGAAGAGACCTCCGTCACCGTCGGCGGCCGTACCGTGCCGCTGGAGTACGCGCTGACGGCCGCCCTCGCTGACACGCTTGAGGGATCGCAGGCCTATGCACTGGAGCTCAAGGGGCTTTTATCGGGGGACCTCGCGATTTTGAAGGACACCGCCCGGTTCAAGGACAACGTGTTTCTCATGGCGCCGTACCGTCCCGGCCGGATCCCACTGGTGCTCGTTCACGGAACGGCCTCGAGCCCGGCGCGGTGGGCGCAAATGCTCAATGAAATCCTCAACGACCAGGAATTGTGGAACCGTTACCAGATCTGGCTGTTCACCTACAACACCGGCAACCCCATTCTGTACTCCGGGGGGATCCTCACGCAAGGACTCCGCAGCGTGGTTCAGCAACTCGACCCCTCGGGGCAGGATGAGGCCCTGCGGAAGATGGTGGTCATCGGCCACAGCCAAGGGGGGCTGCTCACCAAGCTGACCGCCATCGACAGCGGCGATCGTTTATGGGATCAAGCATTCAACGTCCCCATCGATCAGATCAACGTCTCGCCCGAAACACGCGAACTGCTGCGGCGCAGTATCTACTACAAGCCCCTGCCGTTTGTCCACCGCGTCGTCTTCATCTCCACACCCCACCATGGCAGTCACTTTACTGGAGGTTATATCAGCGAGTTGCTGAGACGCCTGATTTCGCTGCCCGTCATACTTGCTAGCCCGCTGCAGGAGGTTTTCCAAAGGAGCCCCGAGGCCGTCACGGCGCGTGCGATGGGGGGTGAAGTCCCGCGCAGCACCGACAACATGAGCCCCAGCAGCCCGTTCATCAAAACCTTTTCGTCGATCCCGATTGCGCCAGGCGTCATAGCCCACTCCATCATTGCCGTGGCCAATCCCGAAGACCCGAAGGCAGAGTGGGATGACGGTGTCGTGCCTTACAAGAGCGCCCACATCGACGGGGTGGCTTCCGAGCTCGTCGTGCACTCCGGCCACTCCGCGCAGGAATCGCCGCTGGGCATCGAGGAGGTGCGCCGGATCCTCGTTGAGAACCTCAAGAACTGAGGAGGCAAGACCCGCTTTTAAAAACCATTTCTGCTTATATCGGCGATAATCCAAATCCTTGAGAATTTTTTAAAGTTTGATGGTGTTCGTCAGGTAATCTCCCCCCCAAAGCCTCCCTATTGATTAAGTCCCTTCCCCCGTCGTTTCCCGTTTCAACTCGACGACCGTCGCCCCCCATCCGCCGGCATCCATGGGCGCATCGGCAAAAGACAGCACCTGCGGGTTTCGCCGGAGGAGTTCGTGGACGCGCTTTTTCTGGGCGCCGGTGCCCTTGCCGTGGATGATGCGCACGGTTGCGAACCCCGCGCGCACGCACTCGGCGATGTAGTCCGCGATCAGGTCCGGAATATCCCGGGGATGGAACGTGTGCAGGTCGATGACGTCTTCGATCGGGACGATGATGGGTTCCATGCGGTGCCCTCCCAACGGCGGTGCGGCGATTGTTTTTCCGGGAGGGATGGGTTAGACCGAAGCCGTCCCATGAACGCAGGCCCTCCCATGACATACGCGCTGTTGGCGGCCGCCTACCTTCTCGGTTCCATCCCGTCGGGCGTCCTTTTGACGCGCGCCTTTTCAGCGGCCGACCCCCGCCGCAGCGGCAGCGGCAACATCGGCGCCACCAACGTCGCGCGCGTCGGCGGTCTCGGCCCGGGGTTGGCGACGCTGGCGGCCGACCTGCTGAAGGGGGCGGTGCCGGTCTGGCTGGCGCTGAACTGGGGGCCTGCCCCGCCGCGAGCCGACCTTGTCCCGGTGGCTGCCGCCCTGCTGGCCTTCTTCGGGCACCTCTTCCCCGCTTACAGCAGGCTGCGCGGCGGGGGCAAGGGGGTCGCCACGGCCGCCGGCGGGTTTGTCCTGATCGCCCCGATGGCCGTGCTGACGGCCGGTGCGGTGTTCGCGGTCTGCGCGGGCATGTCCCGCCGCGTAGCGGTCGGCTCGCTGGCGGCATTCCTGCTGCTGCCCTTTGCCGTGCATGCGACCGTCGGTTCATGGGCGGCGACCGGAGGCGCTGCTTTGGCATCGGTCTTCGTCTTCATCCGCCACGCCGGCAACATCCGGCGGTTGATCGCCGGGACCGAACCGGTGTTCAGCATCGGGCGGAAAAAGGAGTGACGGTTTCGTAAAAACAGGGCAAGAGCAGGGCCGCTCGTTGAGGAGCGGGTCCCAGCGATTCGAACCGCGCGTCAAGATGCCGCTCCCACCGGCAAAAGTGCCGCATCCGCTTATCCGGCCAGCAGCCCCCAGACCAGAGCGATCAGGCCCGCCAGAACCAGATGGCTTTCCACCAGGAATTCCAAACGGATGCCCGGCAGGATGAGGCCTTTTTCCCAGGCGAACAGAACGGCGAGCATGGCCGCCGGGCACAAGATCAGCAGGAAGTTCAGGGCCGGCAGCGGCCCCAGGGCACCCGCCAGCGGCAGACCTGCGACGAGGACCGCCAGCATCCCTTTCAGCATCCGCAGCGAGCGTTTCTCCCCCAGGAGCGTCGGGATCGTCTCCTTGCCGACCAGGCGGTCGCCCTGCATGTCGAGGATGTCGAAGAAGGCCGTGCGCACGAAGACCAGCCCGGCCGACCAGGCGAAGATGAACGCGTCCGTGATGCGGAGGGTCCCGAAAACCGAGATCGGCGGGAGCACGGCCGTGACCACCCCCCACGCCATGGTGATCAGGACGGTCTTGGCGCCCGGGATGTCCTTGATCCGGCGGTACATGATGCCGGAAAACGCCTTGGGAATCAGCGTGATCCGGTAGGAGAGCCCCAGCAGGCTCATCACCAGCAGGATCAGGAACGGCAACCATCCCTGCAGGCGAGCGGTGACCAGGCCGGCGGCGCCGCTGGCCAACGCGATGACCGTCAGCGAGGCGCTGTGGTCCTGGTAGAAGCGGGCGCGGTCGGGCTCGTTGTAGCGGTCGGCCTTGCTGCCGGTGAGGTGATTCAGGATGTGCATGGACTGCACGTAGAGAAACGCAATGAGGACGAACGGGGCGACATCGGCGATCCCCTGGAGGCGACTGACGGCGTAGCACAACCCCGCCGCACCCAGGGAAACATACAGGTTGGTGAGAAGCGCCGCGCGCATCAAGGTGTACAGGGCCTTGTGCCAGCCCGATTTGCGCCGGAAGACCATGGTTTCCAGGGTCATGACCACCTTGCGGATCACCCAGTTCGGCGTGGAGGCGCCCGCCGTGATGCCGATGGTGCGGAGCGCGCTGAGCATGTTCACGTCGATGCCGGCGAGGTCGGACTCGTTTTCCACTTGGAAAGCGGGCTTTCCGGCCTGGCGGGCGATTTCAAACAGGCGCTGGGTGTTGCCGCTCTCGCGGCCGCCGACCACGACCACGGCATCCACGGACTCCGCCAGCCGCTGCACCTCCGCCTGCCGCCTCTCGGTGGAGTCGCAGATGGTTTCAAAGACCTTGTAGTGCGGGTGGCGCCGGGCGGCCCAGTGCTTGACGGCGGTGAAGAGCCGGGTGTTTTGGGTGGTCTGGGCGACGATGATGGCTTGCTCGAAAGCCGGCAGCCGTTCCAGTTCCTCCACGCCGGCCACCACGTGGCCGCGGGCGCCGGCGTAGCCCAGCAGCCCGACGACCTCCGGGTGGTCCTTGTCGCCGACGATGATCACGGCGTGGTTCTGCCGGGCGTGCTTGCGGATGATGGACTGCACGCGGATGACCCGCGGGCAGGTGGCGTCGATGACCTTGTAGCCGGAGGCCTTCAGCCGCTTCTTGGTTTCGGGGGGCACCCCGTGGGCCCGTATGAGGACGGTGCCCGTGCCGCAGTCCGGGATGGTTTTCAGCGTCGAGATGTCCTTGGACTCGAGGAGCTCCAGCACCTGGGGGTTGTGGATCAGGGGGCCGTAGGTGCAGATCGGTCCGGGGTGCCGGCCGGGGGCATCCAGCACCATCTCGACGGCCCGGCGCACGCCCATGCAGAAGCCGGACATCTTGGCGACCACGATCTTCACGGGAAAAGATAGTGCCTAAAGTGAGCTAAAATGCCTAAATTGCCTAAAATTGAAGGCACCGCCTGCGGCGGCTTTCGCCCATAGCGGCAAGGCTGCACCTGCTGTCTTTCCTTCCAAACACCAAACACAAAGCACCCAACTACCCAAACACCCTACTACAGCTTCGATGCACGCTGCAGTGTCCGTCTCTCCCGCTTCGGCAGGCGCCGGCCTTCCCCTTTCTTGCGGGTCGACACCCGGCGATCGAGCGGCTCCTCCGCCGAACCGTCGAGACCCTCCATCGCCGCGGCCATGGCCATGCGGGACTCGAACTCCAGGGAGTCGATCGCGGCGGCGCCGCAGGCCGCGGCGCTGCGCGCAACGGCCTGGTCAGAGCTCACCACCATGGCCTGCTCCCGCTCCTGGCGGGCCATGCGAATGATGACGCTGTCGGCGAGCTCCCCCCCGCGGGAGAACACCACGCTGATCCCTTTCACTCGGTCCCGGGGCGGGGCGAGCTCGGGGGCCCGGGCTCCGTCAAAGACCACGGTGATGCGGTGCGGCTTGATCCGGCGGTAGGCGGCCAGCTGCCCGATGAGGGCTTCCCGCCCGCGGCCGATGTCCTGGCGGTCCAGGCGGCTCAGGGCCTTCGACTGGCGGATCAAGTTGTAGCCGTCGATGATGATGTGCAGGCCCATGGCGGCGGGAAGAGGCTCAGGGCTTGCTCTGGCGCAGGCGCGCGATCAGCCGTTCCAGGTCGTCGTTGGTGTAGAACTCGATTTCGATGCGCCCCTGGCGGCCCGATGACCGGATGGTGACCTTGGTGCCCAGATGGCGGGCGAGGTCCTCGGACAGGCTGGTCAGGTAGGATGCGTCCGAGCTTTTCAGGGACACGCGCGGTGCTTTTTTTTCAGTCTTGAGGCGGCGCATCAGCTCTTCGGTCTCGCGCACCGAAAGCCCCTTGGCGATCACCGCCCGCCAGGCGGTCAGCTGCTGGGCGGAGCTCTCGGAGGAGAGCAGGGCGCGGGCATGGCCCATGCTCAGGCCGCCGGCGACGATGCTCTCCTTGATCGGCTCCGGCAGTTGCCGCAGTCTCAGAAAATTGGCGACGGCCGAACGGCTTTTGCCCACCCGCGCCGCGGCCTGGTCCTGGGTGAGATGGAACTGGGTGATCAAGCGGTGGTAGGCCTCTGCCTCCTCCATCGGGTTCAGGTCCGCACGCTGGATGTTCTCGACCAGGGACAGCTCCAGCAGTTGGTCGTCGCTCACGGCTTTCACCACGACCGGCACCTGGGTGAGGCCGGCCCGGCGGGATGCCCGCAGGCGGCGTTCGCCGGCGATCAGCTCGAACCCCGGTTCGCTTTTGCGGACGATGAGCGGCTGGAGGACTCCCTGCGCGCGGATCGAGTTTACCAGTTCCTCCAACTCCCCTTCGGGGAAATCGCGCCGGGGCTGGAAGCGGTTGGGTCGGATCAATCCGATGTCGCACAGGAAATAATCGTCCGAGGCATTCGGCCCGGTGTTGCCATCGGGGATGAGCGCACCCAGCCCTCGGCCCAGAGCGAGCTTTTTGCGTTTAGGGGTCGGATCCGCCGCTTGCGTAAGTTTGTCCATGGCTTACCTTATTATATCCGCGCTTTCGCGAGAGTGATTCAAAAGTTCCTTGGCCAGTTCGACATAGCTCTGGGCGCCCGGGGAGGCGGCGTCGTAGAGCAAGATGGGCTTGCCGAAGCTCGGCGCTTCGCCGAGGCGAATGTTCCGCGGCACGGTGGTTTTAAAAACCAGGTCCTTGAAGAACGTGTTGGCTTCATCGGCCACCTGATGGGAGAGGTTGGTCCTGCGGTCGAACATGGTCAGGAGGATCCCGGCGATGCTGAGCCCCGGGTTGAGGGCGCGCTTCACCCGTTTGACGGTTTGCAGCAGCTGGCCGAGGCCTTCGAGCGCGTAGTACTCGCATTGCAGGGGGATGAGCAGCGAGTCGGCGGCCGTGAGGGCGTTGACCGTGAGCAGGCTCAGCGACGGCGGGCAGTCCAGCACGATGAAATCGAAACGGCTTCGCAGCGGCGCGATGAGTCTTTTCAAGACCGTTTCGCGGTCCGGCGCCGACATCATCTCGACCTCGAAGCCGATCAGCTCCACGTTGGACGGCAGGACCTTGAGACTGGCGATGTCGCTGTCGCGGATGAGGGTTTCGGCCGCGGCCCTCCCGAGCAACCCGTCGTAAAGGGTGCTCTCCAGGGCGGCCTTGTCGATGCCCATCCCGGAAGTGGCGTTGGCCTGGGGGTCGCAGTCGACCAGCAGGGTGTTTTTTTCGAAAACCGCCAGAGAGGCCGACAGGTTGACGGCGGTGGTGGTCTTGCCGACCCCGCCTTTCTGGTTGGCGATGCAGATGACTTTCGACATGGCACCGGGTGTATCATAAAAATGTTTCTTTGAAAAGAATTTGAAAATATGAGATAGTATCTGAATAAATGACAACCGCTCCGATCGACTCACGTCCGAGCGCCCGGCACTCCATTTTGCCCGGCCGTTCTTCGCACCCTTCCGGACCGAATGCCCCCTGCCGGCTCGGATGCTGCCTGCGTCGGAAGCTTTCCCTTAAGGAATACGAACCGATGCGTTTCCCCCAACGCCGTTTCATCACCGTGTGGGCGCTCCTGCTGACGATGGCGGCCGCGCTGGTCCTGCCGCCGCCGGTCCGGGCGATCACTTTCGGCGAAGAGGAGGAGCTGTCCACCGAGATGCTGCGGATCATTTTCAAGCGGCTGCCGGTGGTGGAGGACCCTTACATCACCGGCTATGTCAACCGGGTGGGGCGGCGGATCCTGGCGGTCATGCCGGAGCAGCCCTTCCGCTACCGCTTCTACGTCATCAACCAGGCCGAGTACAATGCGTTTGCCACGCCGGCCGGGCACATCTTCGTCTACAGCGGTCTCTTAGAAGCCATGGACGGCGAGGATGAGCTTGCCGGCATCCTCGGCCATGAAATTGCGCATGTATACAGCCGGCACATTTCCCAGAAGATCGAGCTCGCCAAAAAAGTGGGCTGGGCCCAGCTGGCCGGGATGGCGGCCGGCGTATTGATCGGTGTGGCCGGCGGCGGCCCGGCGGCTGCGGGCGCGCTGACCATGGGCTCGGCCGCCACGGGGGCCACCACGCAGCTTGCGTTCAGCCGTGAAAATGAAACGCAGGCCGACCAGCTCGGCCTGAAATTCCTGACCGACGCCGGGTACGGCACCGAAGGCCTGCTGCGGGTTCTCAAGAAGATCCGCGGCAAGCAGTGGTTCGGCAAGGACCAGGTCCCCACCTACATGATGACCCACCCGGCGATCGAGGACCGCATCGCCTACGTGACCTCCTGGATCGAGGACCACAAGGCCGAGGCCAAACCGACCCTCAAAACCGACCCGGCCGAGTTCGAGCGCATCCAGACCCGTTTGATCGTCGAATACAACGACGCGACGGCCGAGCTGCGCCAGCTGGAGCAGGTCCTGCAGCGCGACCCGGGAAACACCCTGGCGCGCTATCGCTACGGCCTGGTGCTGGCCCGGGCCAACCGCAGCGCGGAGGCGATCACGCAGCTCAAGGAGGTGCTCGCCCGCAACGCCTTCAACCCGTACATGCTGCGCGACCTCGGGACGGTGTATTTTATGGCCGGCCGGCTCGACCAGGCGTTGAGCACGCTTGAGAGCGCCCGCAGCATGCTGCCGGCGGACCCCGACACCCTGTTTTACCTGGGCCGCACCCAGCAGGAACTGGGCCGCCGCGCCGAGGCCATTGCGCTTTACACGGACGTCGTCCAGAAAACGCCGGACTACCGGGAAGCCTACTACTTCCTGGGGCAGAACCTCGGGCAGCAGGGCGCGCTCGCGGATGCCCACTACTACCTGGGCATTTATCACCTGAGGGGCCGGGACCTCAAAACAGCGGCCGCCCAGTTCAAACAGGCCCTTCGCAACACCACCGACCCCGAAAAGCGCGAGCGCGCCGAGCGGCTGCTGAAGCAGGTCGAAGACGAGATCAAGGCCGAAAAAAAGGCCCTCGAAGGATGAAACGAAAACGGCTTCGGAAGAAGCCGTTTTCGTTTCATGGACGGTCGAAGCGGTTGAAGTGCATCGAGAAGGTCCCGCGGCCCTGCGTGGCGGAACGCAGGGCCGTGGAGTAGCCGAACATGCGCGACAGCGCCACCGTCACGGTGATGACCTGGATGCCCGGCTTGTGGTCGATGGACTCGATTTTCCCGCCGCGGGCGTTGAGGTCGCCGATCACCTCGCCCAAAAAGGCTTCGGGCACCAGGACTTCAGCGGTCATGATGGGCTCGAGCAGGAAGGGGGTGCCGCGGGACAGGGCCTCCTTGCAGGCCATGGAGGCGGCCACGGTGAAGGCGAGTTCGCTGCTGGTTTCCCGCGGGGTCGCTCCCATCAGAACGACCGCCACGTCCACCACCGGGTAGCCGGAGACGGGCCCGCTCTCGAGGGCGGCCAGGGCGCCCTTGCGGGCGGCTTCGGCGAAGGGGCCGGGCAGGCTTTCGCCCGAAACCCTGGAGGCGTAGGTCGAGCCTTTTCCGCGCGGCAGCGGGCCGACCTCGATGACGGCTTCGGCGAAGTGGCGCTGGCCGGCGATTTCGCGGTCGAAGGCGGCGCCGGCCTGGGCGTGGGCGGCGATGGCCTCCCGGTACATGACCTGGGGCCTGCCGACATTGACGTTCGTGTTGAACTCGCGCTGCATGCGGCTGGTGATGACTTCCAGGTGCAGCTCGCCCATGCCCGAGAGGATCGTCTGGCCGGTGTCCTCGTCCTTGCGGACCCGCAGCGTGGGGTCTTCCGCCGTGAATTTGGCCAGGACCTCGTCCATCTTCTCCTGGTCGCTGTGGGTCTTGGGCTCGACGGCGATGGAGATGACCGGCTCGTAGGCCTCGATCTTTTCGAGCAGCACCGGGTGCTCGGCCGTGCACAGGGTGTCGCCGGTCGAGGCGTCCTTGAGCCCGACCACGCCGACGATGCTGCCCGCCCCGGACTCCTCGATGCGGTCCCGCTTGTTGGCATGCATGAGCAGGATGCGCGCCACTTTCTCCTTGCGTTTCAGCGTGGGGTTGTAGAGGTCGGCCCCGGCCTTCAGCCGCCCGCCGTAGACCCGCACGAAGCAGAGCTTGCGGCCCTCCATCATCGCGACCTTGAAGATCAGCGCGGCCAGCGGGTCGGAATCCCTGGGGTGAACCTCGATGACCTCGCCGGTCTCGGGGTGCACCCCGCGCGCCGCAGGGATGTCGGCGGGGCTGGGCAGGAACTGCGCCACGGCGTCGAGCAGCGGCTGGATGCCCTTGTTGCGAAGGGCCGCCCCGCACAACACCGGCACGATCTTGAGCTGGATGGTGGCGCGGCGGACGGCGGCGATCAGCAGCGACTCGTCGACCGCGGTCCCCGCCACGTAGGCCTCCATCAAGGCATCGTCGTGCTCGGCCGCCGCTGCGACCAGCCGCTCGCGGTACTCCGCCGCGCTGTCGGCCATGTCGTCCGGGATCGCGTCGGTTGAAAAGACGGTTCCCAGGGAGGATTCATCCCACCGGATCTGCTGCATCCGCAGCAGGTCGATCACGCCGCGGAAGTCGTCGCCCGTGCCCACGGGCAGCTGCAGGATGAGCGGGTTGGCGTTCAGCCGGCTCTTCATCATCTCGACGGTGCCGAAAAAATCGGCGCCGACCCGGTCCATCTTGTTCAGGAAGGCGATCTTGGGGACGTGGTATTTGTCGGCCTGGCGCCAGACCGTCTCGGACTGGGGCTCCACGCCCTCCACGGCGCTGAAGACGCCGATGGCGCCGTCCAGCACCCGCAGGGAGCGCTCGACCTCGATGGTGAAGTCGACGTGGCCCGGGGTGTCGATGAGGTGGATCTCGATGTCCTTCCAGAGGCAGGTGGTCACCGCCGAGGTGATGGTGATGCCGCGTTCCTGCTCATCCGGCATCCAGTCCATGATGGCTTCGCCGTCGTGCACTTCGCCCAGCTTGTGGGATCGGCCCGTGTAGAACAGGACCCGCTCCGTCACCGTGGTTTTGCCGGCGTCGATGTGGGCGATGATGCCGATGTTGCGGATGGCGGCGATTTTGGACTTCTTCATCACATAACACAGCCGGCGGCGACGGGCCCCGGCTCCTTGAAGTCATGAGCAGAATGTTCCAGCGACTCGTCTATCTAAGCCAAACGGCAATGGAAGTCAAGCAAAGGCGGGCGGTGCAAACAGGGCTCAAATGAGGGGAGCTTGCTTCTTTTTACTTCCGAAAACGGAGCCTCCCCGCCACAGGCGGCAGGGAGGCTCCGTTTCTTGAATTCGATCTACTCCAACGTGCAGCCCCGGCTGGCCGGCCCCACCATGCGTCGGTAGCGGTCCAACAGCGTTCCCTTCTCGAGCCCGACGCGTTCCGGCAGGCGCCAGTCCCGGCTCCGCTTTTCGATCTCCGCGGCCGGGACGTCGAGGTCCAGGCGGCCGGCGGGGATGTCGATCGAGATGCGGTCGCCCTCCGCGACGAGAGCGATGGGGCCGCCCAGATAGGCTTCCGGCGTGACATGGCCGACGCAGGCGCCCTGGGTGGCGCCGGAGAAGCGGCCGTCGGTGACCAGCGCCACCGACGTGCCGAGCCCCATGCCGATGATGGCCGAGGTCGGCAGCAGCTGCTCGCGCATGCCGGGCCCGCCCTTGGGGCCCTCGTAGCGGATGACCACCACGTCGCCGGGCTGGATCCGGCCGCCGAAAATGGCCGCGAGCGCATCCTCCTCCTGCTCGAAAACCCGTGCCGGACCGCTGTGCCGCAGCATCTCCGGCGCCACGGCGGCTTTTTTGACCACCGCGCCTTCGGGGGCGAGGCTGCCGTGGAGCACAGCCAGGCCGCCCGTCGGGCTCAAAGGGGTCTTCACCGGCCGGATGACGTCCGGGTCGAGAATGCGCCGGCCGGCGAGGTTCTCGGCCATCGTGGTTCCGGTGACGGTCATGCAGTCACCATGAAAAAGCCCTTTGTCCAGCAGCTCCTTCGTCAGCGCGGGGATCCCGCCGGCATTGTAGAAGTCGAGCGGGAAATGCCGGCCGGCGGGCTTGAGCAGCACCAGGTGAGGGGTTTTGGCGGCCGCCTTGGAGAATTCCGCCAGTTCGAGCGTCAGCCCGGCCTCGGCGGCGATGGCCGGCAGGTGCAGGCAGGTGTTGGTGGATCCGCCTACGGCCATGTCCACGGCCAGCGCATTCTGGAATGCCGCCGGGGTCAGGATGTCGCGGGGCAGGAGGTTCCTGGCGTGCAGGTCCATGATCAGCCGTCCCGCCCGGCGGGCGAGCGCCATGCGCGCGCCGGAGGTGGCCGGGGTGAGGGCGCCGTCGGGCACGGTCATGCCCAGGGCCTCGGTCATCATGTTCATGCTGTTGGCGGTGCCCATCATGGCGCAGGCGCCCGGCCCCCAGACCGCCACTTCCTCGAAGGCGGCCAGTTCTTTCGCATCCATCTTGCCGCGCTCGACCAGCCCCTCCGCTTCCATGAGATCATTGTAGCAGACGCGCTTGCCGCGGAAGCAGCCCGTGTCCATGGGCCCGCCCGAAATCAACAGGGCCGGGATGTTCAGCCGCGCCGCGGCCATGAGCATGCCGGGGGTGACCTTGTCGCAATTGGTCAGCAGCACCATGGCGTCGAAGGCGTGGGAGGTGATCATGATTTCGATGGAGTCAGCGATGAGCTCGCGGCTGGGCATGGGCATCCGCATGCCCTTGTGGCCGGTGGCGAGGCCGTCGCAGACGGCGATGGTCGGAAACTCGAGCGGGGTGCCGCCGGCCTCGGCGATGCCGAGCTTGATCGCCTGGCACAAGGCGTTCAAGTGAATGTGGCCGGGCATCAGCTCGTTGAAGGAGTTGACCACCGCCACCAGGGGCTTGTCCAGGTGCTCCGAGCGCCAGCCCATGGAATAGAGCAGGGAGCGGTGCGTGGCGCGGTCGACGCCTTTGGTCATCTCGGAGGAGCGCAGCGGCCCCCGCGAATTTTTTTGGTTTTCCATGATTTCATCCTTTCGAAAAACGCCAGCCCCGGGCTTGGTTGGAACCCAGATGCCCGGGGCTGCTGAACTGTTATCAACGGGCGGCGGCCCCCGTTGCATCAATAACCGAGCAGGGTCTTCGGCAGCCAGGTGCTCAGCCAGGGCACATACGTCACGAGAGCCAGCACGATCAGGGAGACGAAAAACGGCTTCCAGACGGCCTTGCCCAGGCGGTCGATGCTGATGTTGCTGACCCCGCAGACGGCAAACAAGACCGCCCCCACCGGCGGCGTGACCAGGCCCAGCACGAGGTTGAGGCAGATGATGATGCCGATGTGCACCGGGTCGATGCCCATGGTGGCCGCGATCGGCGCTAAGACCGGGGTCACGATAACGATGCCGGGCGCGGTTTCGATCGGGATCCCGAGGATCAGCAGGAAGACGTTGATGAGCAGCAGGATCATGTAGGGCGAGGTGGTCAGCCTGGAGATCCATTCGATCAGGATTTGCGGGATCTGGTCGGCTGCCACGATCCAGGAGAAGGGCTCCGAGAGGGCGATCAGCAGCATGACCATGCCGGACTCGAGCCCCGCCTGCAGGAGCACTTTGGGAAAGCTGCTCCAGGTCAGCTTGCGGTAGATGAAGACCCCCACCACCACGGCATAGACCACGGTGACGCCGGCCGCCTCGGTGGGCGTGAACATGCCGCTCAGGATTCCGCCCATGATCAGGACGGGCATGAAAAGCGCCGGAAGGGCCTTCCAGGCCGCGAACAGGACCTCCCGGCTAGGCGTTTTAGGGTCGGTGGGGTAGTCTTGCTTGCGGGCCACGTAGTACATGTAAATCATCAACGAAAGGCCCAGTAGAAGCCCCGGGAACACGCCGCCTAAAAAAAGCGCGCCGACCGACACGTTGGCCGCGACTCCGTAGATGATAAACGGGATGCTGGGGGGGATGATGGGGCCCATGCAGGCGGCCACAGAGGTAATGGCGGCGCCCACGTCGTCGTCGTAGCCGGCCGCCTTCATGGCCGGGATCATGACGACCCCGATGGCGACCGCGGTGGCCACGGCGGCCCCGGAGATGGCCGAAAAGATCGCGCAGGCCAGGATGGTGGCAAGTCCCAGCCCGCCGCGGATGTGTCCCAACAGCGTGCGCGCGAAACGCACCAGGTCCGGGGTGATGCCGCCTTCGTTCATGAGGTTGCCGGCCAGCATGAAGAGCGGGATGGCGAGCAGCGGGAACGTGGCCAGGCCGCCGAAGGTGGTCTGGATCAGGGTGGTGATCGGGATGTTGCCGGTGATGAGGGCATAGGCCATGGCCGAGCCGCCCAGGGCCACGGTGATGGGTGCGGAGATGCACAAGAGCCCGATGAAGGAAAAAGCGAAAACGGCGATCATGCGGCATCTCCTTTCGACCCCAAACCGAGGAATGCCAAAAATTCCTCCAGCGTCAGGAAAAACATGATGAAGAAGCCCACCGGCAGCGCTGCATAGGGGAAGCTCATGATGAGGCCGATGGCCGGCGACGTCTGCTTCCAGTTGTAGATGGTCTGGAACAGGCCGAAGCCGAACATCATGCCGAAGAAAAACAGGGCCGAAAGGTAAGCCATGAACTTCAAGGCCCTGGCCGCCCCCGGCGGCACGGATTCCACCACCGAGTCCATCTTGACCTGGTAGCCTTTCTTCAGGCCCACCGCGCCCCCCAGCATCGAAGCCCACGCCAGGGAGTAAGTGGAGACCTCGCCGGACCAGGTGCTCATGCTTTGGAACACGTAGCGGCCGATGACCTCGTAGGGGATCACGGTGGCGATGACGGCCATGAAGAGAATCGTCCCCCAACTCCCGATTTTCATCATTAACTCATTGAAACCCTGCAAAGCGCGCATGTCCGGCCTCTCTGAGATGTCAGGATAAACAACGGGCGCCCTTCTGTTGATCCGAAAGGGCGCCCGCTGGGTTCACACGGGTTACTTCGCGTTCATGATGGCTTCGATGTCGGCCTTGCTGAACTGGCTGCTGAACTGCTCATAGATGGGAGCCATGGCCTTCTTGAAGCTCTCGCGGTCCACGTCGCGCACCACGGTGACGCCCTTGCTGGCGATTTCCTGAAGCTTGGCCTCTTCGGCGTCGCGGTTGGTCTTGCGCTGGAATTTGCCTGCCTCGTAGGAGGTTTTCACGAACAGCTCCTGGTCCTCCTTGGGCATGGCGTCGAAGGTCTTCTTGCTCATCAGGAAAGGGGACGGCGAATAGACGTGGGCGGTCAAGGAGAAATTCTTCTGCACGTCCCAGAACTTGGAAGCGTAGTAGACGGCGATCGGGTTCTCCTGGCCGTCGATGACTTTCTGCTGCAGCGCCGTGTAGACCTCTCCCCACGCCATGGGAGTGGGGTTGAGGCCCGCTTCCTTCCAGGCCGCCAGGTGGACCTTGTTTTCCATGGTTCGGATCTTGAGCCCCTTGGCATCTTCGACTTTCTTTACCGACACCTTGGCGTTAGTGAGGTGCCGGAAGCCGTTCTCCCAGAAGGAGAGCGCCTTGATGTTGGCTTTTTCGAAGTCGTCGAGCAGCTTGCGGCCGATGGGGCCGTCCATCACCAGATCCACGTGGGCGTTGTCGCGGAACAGGAAGGGGAAGTCCAGGATGTTGATGGAGGGGCTGAAGCCGCCCAGCGGGCCGGTGGAGGTCACGAGCAGGTCGATCGCGCCCTGCTGGATGCCCTCGGTCATCTCGCGCTCGCCCTTGCCGAGCTGGTTGCTGGGGTAGAGCTTGATCTCGATGCGGCCGTTGGTGCGCTCCTTGATGAGGTCGGCGAACTTCTGGGCGCCGACCATGTAGGGGTGGTCCATGCTCTGGGTGGAGGCCAGCTTCATCGTGGCCTTGTACTGCGCCGCGGCCGGGCCGGCCAGCGCAACGGCCATCAGCACCGCGAGACCGAACACTATAACTCTTTTCATTTTGATTCCTCCTTGCTGCCGATTAGGGTTGAGTGGGGACTGCAACGATGTTGCCGATTGAGATCTAAATTTATTTTGGATCGCCGTCACCTGTCAAGCGCGTATTGCCGAACGGGAGGCTTGGGCCGTCCGGCCGCGAATAAGGCGTTCTCCCGGCCTCCCTTTTCCGCTAAGGGCCCCCCCGCCTGGAGCCGGCGGGTTGAACCCCAGCGCCTGCGATATCTCCATGGCCGCTTGTTTGATCTCCTTTTCGAAGCGCCGGATGGCGGTCGGTGTGAAGCGTTGAGCGGGCCCGGAGAGGCTGATGGCGGCCACCACGGCGCCGGTGCGATTTCTGATCGGCGCGGCGACGCACTTCACGCCGAGATCGAGCTCTTCGTTGTCCAAAGCGATGCCCCTGCTGCGGACGGCTGCCAACTCCCGCTTGAGCCGGCGCGGTTCGGTGATCGTGTGGCGCGTGTGGGCGTTCAACCCCCGGGCGGCGATCAGGCGGTCGACTTCCTCAGCCGTCATGCCGCTCATCAGGGCCTTTCCCACCCCGGTGCAGTGCATGGGGTTGCGCTGGCCGACCTGGTTGATGATGCGGATCGGATGGGAGCACTCCATCTTCTCGATGTAGAGGCACTGGTGTCGGTCGGCCACGCACAGGTAGCAGGTTTCCTGAACATTTTTTACCAGGCCCGCCAAGGTGGGCCTGGCCACCGAACGCAGATCCAGGCTCAGGTCGGCGACGTTGCCCAGGAACAGCACCTCCGGCCCCAGTCGGTATTCGCTGCGCCGCGGCGCCACCCGGGCCAAAAACCCCTCCTTTTCGAGAGTGGCCAGAATCCGCTGCACCGAGCTCTTGTGGTATTTCAGGGACGAGGCCAGGTCTTCCGCCGTCCACACCGTGTGCTGCGGGGAAAAGCGCTTGAGAAGCCGCAGGGTCTTCACCAGCGATTTGATCGCAACGCCCTTTGTTTCAAAAGCCGGCATGTCAGGTCCCGCCACGGTTGAGAATGATATCGATCCCGGAGGTGCCTACTTCTTTTTCTTCAACAGGTCGCGCAGCTTCTGCGATTCGACCTCGGGCATCCCGTAGCAATGCTCGGGCGCCGGGAAGCCGCCGGCTTTGACGTCCTCCTTGAAGACGTTCAAGGCCTGGACGATCTGTTCGCCGATGGCCGCGTACTTCTTGACGAACTTCGGCGTGAAGGCCTCGAACATCCCGAGCATGTCGTGGACGATGAGGCACTGGCCGTCCACGTAGGGGCCGGCGCCGATGCCGACGATCGGGATCTCCGCGCGTTCGGCGACGATCTTCCCGACTTCCGGGGGCACGGCTTCAAGCAGGATCATGCAGACACCGGCCTCCTCGAGCATCCGGGCGTCCTCGATCAGCCGCAGGGCCGCGGCCGCATCGCGTCCCTGCGCCTTGAAGCCTCCCAGCATGGCGATGGACTGAGGGGTCAGCCCCAAATGCCCGACCACCGGCACCGTGGCCCGGATCAGCGCCTTGACGGTGTCCAGCACTTCGCGGCCGCCCTCGAGCTTGACCGCATCGCAGCCGCACTCGGCCATGAAGCGGCCGGCGTTGCGCACCGCCTCCTGCGCGCAGACCTGGTAGGTCATGTAGGGCATGTCGCCGATCAGAAAGACGTTGGGAGCGCCCTTGCGGACCGCCTGGGTGTGCGGGATCAGCAGGTCCATGGTCACCGGCAGCGTGGAGTCGTAGCCGAAGGTGGTCATGCCGATCGAGTCTCCGACCAGAATGATGTCGATGCCGGCTTTTTCCTCGAACTGGGCCATGGGGAAATCATAGGCCGTGAGCCAAGTGATCGGTTGCTTGGCCCGCTTTTTTTCGAGCAGGGTGTGGACGGTGACTTTTTTCACGTTGGGGACCCCTTCCATGGGTGGATTTCGATTCCAGTTGGGTGGAGCGGTATCGAATCGATGAATCTTTTTATAAAAGCGGACGGGGGGAAGTCAAGTGAAATATCGCATTGAGAAGCTTGATATCGCATTACGATATATGTGCGTTTGCCGCCGACCAAGGCCGGCGCACCGGTCAGCCCCCGCCGGGTGCGAAAATTCGCCTGGTCTATCCAAGTAGAAGGCGGAGGGTTGCAGATCCTTAGAAAAACAGTGCAACTCCATCCGCCGGTTCCGCGTATTTTCGGCCCTCCCAAGCGCCCACCCGGTTTGACATACCCACTGGGATACCTATCCTTATATTAGTTGGGTAGGCGGTCAGGGCGGGAGCCCACCCACTATCCGATTCCGAAATAACAAAACCTGCCCTCGTGTGTACAACCTACAGAGAGGGGCTGCCATGATTATCCAATATGTGTTCATAGGCGTTTACATCGCGGCCATTCTGGGAATAATCTTCGCCGTCTTTCATGTGTCCCATCAAAAGTCAGGCTCTTACCATCGCCACGGCCATTGAGGTTTTTCCATGGTGAGGATCTGAGACTCATTCTTTAAGGTTCGGATTAATGCGAACCATAAAAAAAATCGGGAGCCGTGTCGGCCCCCGATTTTTTTTGAAAAAAGTGGTGGAGCTGAGGGGGATCGAACCCCTGGCCTCATGAATGCCATTCATGCGCTCTCCCAGCTGAGCTACAGCCCCGGTAAAAATCCTTTTTTAGCTAACAAAGATGCAAAACCATGTCAACAGTTATTTCGCCCAAAGCTGTTGACAAAAGATGCCGTGAAAAATAAAATCAACATTTTGAAAATAATGCAATCCCAAGGACCTCGCCTGCACCCTCGACCGGGGCATCGATCGGGCGGGGTGGGCGCCAGACATGATGAACCCATTCACGAAAACGCCGCGCGGGGCCCGTAACCCGGGCGCTTACAAGGAGTTCGACGCCACCGAACTTTTTTGCCCGCGTTGCCGAAAGGCGGTCCCCGTCCGCAAGCGGCTGCTGCTGGTGCTTCCGGAGGGGGAGAAGTTCGAATACCTCTGCGTTTTGTGTTCCACCACCGTTGGGACAAAGATCAGCCGTGAGCAGAAAGCGCTGAAGCTGATCGTCTGAGCCGGCGCAGAGACGGCCGCAACGGTTCACCCCGTAGAAATTTCCGGCGGAAGCCGAATCGGATCGGAGAAACAACGAATGCTTGATTTCATGCGCAAACACGCGGGAACGTGGATGATCAAAGCCCTGCTCTTCGCCATCGTGGTGGTCTTCGTCTTCTGGGGCGTCGGAAGCTGGACCAGCCACCAGGAGGGCGTGGTGGCCACGGTCAACGGCGAGGCGATTTCGCTGGAGGCCTACCGCACCGCCTACAACCAGCTGCTCGACCAGGTGCGGCAGAGCTTCGGGGCCAACCTCAACGACGATCTGCTCAAGTCGCTCAATCTTCAAACGCGGGCGCTGGATCAGCTGATCGACCGCACCCTCATGAAGCAGGCCGCAGCGCGGCTGAAGATGGAGGTGAACGACGAGGAACTGGCGCAATCGGTCCGCCGCATTCCTGCCTTTCAATCCAACGGGGCGTTCGACCGCCGGCGCTACCAACAGGTGCTGTCGGTCAACCGGATGACGCCGGAGGTTTTTGAGGCGAGCCAGCGTGAGAACCTGCTGGCCGCCAAGCTCATGAGGGTGGTGACCGAAAGCTCCAAGGTGTCCGACACCGAGGCGGAGGAATGGTATAAATGGAATAACGCGGCGGTGAAGGTCGACTTGGCCTGCGTCAATGCCGACCGCTACAAAAACATCTCCCCCTCGACGGAAGAGGTCGCCCAATTTTATGAGCGCACCAAAGAGTCCTACCGGACGGAGCCTGCGATCCAGGTCCGCTATGTGCATGTCAACCCGGACAGGTTCGCCGGCGCCATCGCCGTATCGGAGCAGGAACTGCGGGATTTCTACGATGCCAACTCCGAGCGCTTCGTGGTCCCCAAGACCGTGGAAGCCCGCCACATCCTGATCCGGCTGCCGGCCGACGCCCCACCGGAAGCGGTCGAGAAGGCGCAGGGGAAAATCCAGGAGATCCTCAAGATGGCCCGCGAAGGCAAGGATTTTGCCGAGTTGGCCAAGCAGTATTCAGAGGACGAGGGCAGCAAGGCACAGGGCGGCGCTTTGGGGGTATTTCCCAAGGAGGCCATGATTCAGCCCTTCGCCGATGTCGCTTTCGCCCTGCCGCCCGGCCAGATCAGCGACCCGGTGCGGACACGTTTCGGACTGCACTTGATTAAGGTCGAAAAGGTCAACGACGGACGAACACGCGGCTTCGAGGAGGCGAAAGCCGACATTCAAAGCCAGCTTACGCGCGAACGCGCTCGCACGAAGGCCTATGACGAAGCCGACGCCGTCTACGACGCGGCCTCGGCCGGAGGCGATCTGGCCGCGGCGGCGGCCGGCCGCAAGCTCGACATCAAAACCACCGAATTTTTCACTCGCACCGGGGCGGTGAAAGGGATTTCCCAGCCGGAGCCGTTCGTCCAAGCGGCCTTCCAGCTGGCCCCCGGCGAAGTGAGCGAGATCCTGGACCTGCAAGACGGGTACTACCTCCTGCAGGTGGCGGAGTCCCGGCCATCGAGCATCCCCGAGCTTTCGGCCGTGGAAG
>Ga0316630_10000094_pt1 | contig 20906 bp, 49 predicted proteins | sample OWC_May_M1_C1_D6_FD_207658 | JGI IMG/M metagenome (GOLD analysis project Ga0316630, IMG submission 207658) | Wetland soil microbial communities from Old Woman Creek delta, Ohio, United States - OWC_May_M1_C1_D6_A | ecosystem: Environmental > Terrestrial > Soil > Wetlands | place: USA: Ohio...
GATCAGGTGTCCGACCAGGCGTTCCTCAAGCGCCTGCCGCCGGCAGCGAAGGGGGCCTTCAAGCGCAAGGCCTCGCAGGGTCAGCTGATCAAGGTCGGTCGGCTGATTCAGGCTGCGAAGTCCTCGGGTCGCATGGATCTGTACAAGCAGCTGCAGATGCACCTCGGCGCCATCCGCAAGATCCGCGCGACCCTCGCTCGGCGTATGGCCGCCTGACAGGAGTCCACCGCCATGGATCCCATCAAGGTCCCATTCGCAGATTTGCAACACCACTTGCGTGCGTACCGTGCTCAGGCGTTGCCCGAGTACAGCAACGGCAAGCGCCACGTCTACTTCTCCCCGCCCATGAAGATCTACATCACGGTGAGGAGCAAGAACGGCAAAGCGGAGCTGGAGTTCACTCAGGAGTGTCCTTGCAGCTACGACGACTGACGATGTACTATGAATGTGCCGCGGGACATTCCCGCACCAACCCAGGAGATACGATATGAAGCGTCGGAAGAAGCGTGCGGTGAAGTGCAAGTTCGGTGTCAACAAGCGCACCGGCCGCTGCCTCAAGAACAAGCGCCGCCGCAAGTAGGATCGAGGGCGACCTCGTTCCCAGTTCTCGTTCACACGTTCTCGGAGGAGCATCATGCGAAGAGTGAAGGGCAAGCTGTGCCGGACCCAGAAGGGTCGGTTCACCAAGTGCAAGAGCGGTGGCAAGAGCGGCAGCCGCAAGGCGCGCTGCAAGTACGGCCGCAGCAAGACGACCGGGCGCTGCCTGAAGCGCCCGCGCAGCTGTCGGTGAAGCTGTGACGACACCCGCAGACTTGTTGCTTTGGGCCCTCGGGCTCGGATCGACGGCTGCGGGTGTCGTTCTGATTTTGCGCGCCCTGCCCCCTGTGCAGCGGGCCATGTTCGCCAGGAAGAAGCCCTGGGCCTGCGACATCTGCATGAGCTTCTGGACCTTGGTGTTGCTGACACCGCTGCTCCACATGGATCTCTGGCCGGCCGTCGGGCCCGCCTACCCTTGGACCTTGTACCTCTTGCGCAAACTGCAAGAGCCGATGAACCCTCCGAACCTTCCACCCCTCGAGGAGTAGACACATGTCTTCGCAAGCCAACCCCCAACTGCAGCGTCGAGCTGGTCGCAACTTCCCAGGTTTCTTGGGTGTCATCTCCGGTCAGAACTGCGACTCGTTCAAGATGTCGTCAACGGATTTGGTGCTCGCGGAACCGAAAGGCGACGAGATCGTACTGCCTGCAGGTCCCGCACTCCTGACCGCAGGCTTCAGCTGCAAGCTTTTCAACAGCAGCGGAGTCGCTCTGGATTTCGATCTGGTCTTCGTGGACGAGTTCGGCTCCGAATACGTCTGTGACACCGCCTCCGCGGTCGCGGACGGAGCCACCGACACCTTGTCGCCTCCTACGTTCCTGTACTTGAAGGAGGGCGAGAAGCTCATCCTTCGAGTCACCTCGGGAAACCCTCTCGGCGGCAACGGTGTACACGTCACTCGCGCCATGACAACGGCCCCCCAGTCGATCCTGTTCGACGCGAAGACGTACAAGCTCACCGTTCCTGAACTGGTTCTGGCCCCCCCGGAAGGTGTGTCAGCCGTAGGATCCTACTTCGGGTTCATCAACCACTCCCCCGGCAACGTGAGCGTGGCGCAATACCGACGTTTCGACCTCGACGGCTTCGACTTCCCCAACCCGGCGGCGCCATCGGTCATCGCCGCAGGAGCCGCCCAACTCTTCACCGACGGCAACTACGCCCACGACGCTTCGCTGGTCCTCAAGGTGGCGTCGCTACCGGCGAGCGGCTACGTGTTGGTGAAGGAGTCTTTGACGTATCCTCAGAACGGGTTCCCGCTCGATCCGCAACCCTGAGAGGTGGTGTGATGTCTGGTAGTACCAGCGATCCCCCGATCAACCTCGACGGCAAGGTCAAGATGGGCACCCGGAGCCTGGTGGCCATCGCCATCGCGCTCTACATCTTGGCCGGCGGCATCTTCAGGCTGCCGACCAAGGAAGATTTCGACGAGCACAACGACAGTTCGGAGGCGCACCCGCAACTGCGAGAGGTCGCAGGCGGGATTCGAGCCGAAGTGGTCGAGGTGAAGAGTCGTATCGCGCTGCTCGAGCAAGGGCAGAGGGACACCCACGACGACATCGAGTACGTTCGTTCGAGGGTGGACTTCCTGACCGACCAGGCTGTGCGTAAAGCGGCCGAGGAAGGCGCCCGAAGCAGGGTCGAGCCCAGGCGTGCTGCCGCAGTCGGACAAGAAGCAGTGGAGCGCCTACGCATGGGCGAGCCGCCACAGGCTGCGGTGGAGGGTTCCCTGGAGGGACTCTGAAGTGTTACGGTGAGGGCGCAGGAGGTTCTGAGCATGAAGCGGAGCTGGAATGGTTGCGGGTGTCCCTCGGGGGCCAAGAAGATCTCGACCAAGGGCCGAGGTCGCGGCTGGGCCTGTCAGGCCCAGGGCTTCAAGACCAACAAGAAGGGCCGGCGCTACCGTCCCTTCGTCAAGGCCGTCTGTCGTACCGGGCGGTAGTCTACAACAGCAGGAGGATGTCATGGCGTCGAGGAAGAAGAGCAGGAAGAGGAAGAGTCGAGCTGGCTGCGGTTGCCCGAGCACCGCGACGAAGGTCAGTACCAAGGGTCGTGGCCGAGGTTTCGTCTGCATCCGCAAGACGCCGAAGGTCAGCAAGCGCCACGGGCTCACCTACGTGACGCACCCGTTCGTCAAGGCCGTGGGCTGCAGGTGAAAGAGAAGGGCTCGTTCTGCACCACCTCTCGCGGCTGCTACGACTACGAGGAGCCGGCTCGAGGAACCGAAATCTCAGGCAGATGGTCAAAAGCGGATGCCCGTCAGCTCGCCTACAAAGCGGCGGACAGGAACGAGCCGGTGCAGCACTGCGTCGAGCGCCGCCGACGTAATCGGACGAAGAGGGTCTGCTACGTGGACGGTCGTAAGCAGCCCACAAATCTCACGCTTCTGGGCACCGCCGCAGCAGTGGTAGGTGCCTACGCGTTGACCAAGAAATGAGGCTTCAGGTGAGAACACTGGCCGTTACCCTCCTGCTCTCGGGTTGCTGTGTTTCGGACGGCACCTTCGAGAACGTCCAAGATGCTGTTCGGGATCACGGCAACGAGCTACTCCAGCTGCGCGACATGATCGCCCAGGTGTGCTCGGCGCCCGATCCTCCGAGCGAGTGCGACGAGTTGGTGCGGCGCTTCAACGCGCTGCAGTCGAGCTACTCCGAGATCAAAGAGGGAACACGCTGATGCCTACGTGGTTGAAGACTTTGCTCGAAGCCATCGGCTTTGCGGCGAAACAGGTCCGCCCGAAGGATCGACCGAAGCCTGGGCCAGACGTGAAACCTCTGGACGCCGAGGCGTTGAAGCGGAAGTCCAGGGAGAACTGATGTCGACCCGTTACCCGACAGGAGAAGAGAACATCCTCTTCGGGGACGTGGAGCCCGAGGTGATCAAGGCCAGGAAGGTCTGCGCCTCCGCGAGCTACCCGTTCGGCTGGATGCGTTTCGAGCCCTGCGCGGAACTGCCCAAGAGGAAGAAGGGCTCGAAGACGCCGGAAGCCATCCGCTCCTCGGTGGACGTGAGCAAGTTCTTCCACGAGTCCATCCCCTTCGCCGGCCGAGGTCGAGAATTTCTGTTGGTCCTGTGCATGGACACGAAGAACGTGCCCATCGCTGTGGCGAACCCCCACGTTGGCGGGCGCTCGTCCGCCGCGGTGGACCCTGTGAGCGTGTTCCGGCCTGTGGTGTTGTCGAACGCCAGCGGCTTCATCCTTGCGCACAACCACCCGAGCGGAGTCCCCACGCCTTCACCCGAGGACATCGCGATGACTCGGAAGCTGAAGGAGGGTTCGGAGGCGTTGCAGTTGGCCTTCCTCGACCACGTCATTTTGACTGACGACGTCGGCAGCTACTACAGCATGCTCGACAAGGGCATCATGCCGAAGTGAAAGGCGCGGAGTCATGCACGGAAAATGGCTGTGGTGGCTCGGCGGGGGCCTGTTGGCTCTCCTGGCGTACAGGGCGAAAGCCAAGGTCAAGACGGGGGAGTTGAGCATCTCCGTCGAGGGCTTCAAGTCAGCAGACGCTGACAGGATGTTGGCTGCCATACTGACAGCCAACACGACGTGCCCTGGGCTGCCGAAGATCTCGAAGCTTTTGCGCGGTCCTTTCGTGGCTGGAGGCGCGGGCCCCGGACCTTTGTCTGCCAGCTACGTCGTCGAGGCCGAGTGGGCTCACGACGTCTTGGGGCCGCTCAAGGGAACGCCGCTGGGGTGCCTTGAGCGGCGACTACAGGCTGTGACACCTGGAGTCAGGGTGACAGCTGAGCGGATCTCTTGATAGGATAGTTGACGTGGCCCTGAGTTTTCAGATTCCCGACGACTCCTCCTACCGGTTGCTGTACAGCGGCCCGGTAGGTGTCGCGGGCGCCGACGTTCAACAGTCGTGGGACTTGACGTTGCTGCCGAAGTACATCCGTGAACGAACCACATTCAAGGACGACTTCAGAATCTTCGTGCGTCAAGTTGACGCTGGCGTTTCAGCGGTGAGTAAGGAGGTGGACTTCGGGTTGGACGCCGAGGGTGTCGCCACAACCCTGCTGCTCACGCTCACAGCCGCCAGCGAAGACAACCTGATCGACATCGAGGCCTGGTTCATACACTCCATGGTGCGGTGATGTCCAACCGTAGCCAGCTCTACTTCATCAGGGGCGCGGCCGACACAGCCGAAGCTCTGGACTACTTCTGCCCGCGCGACGCTGCGTATCCTGCCGGCACACCTGCTGTGCCTGTCGGCGTCAACAACCACCCGCTCGTGTCTTTCCCTCAAGCAGTGGTCAGCTACGTTGACTTCTCGGGAGTGCTACCGCCTTCGGGTATCGTGCGTCTGCTTATCTACTGGGCCGCCACCGTCGCTGCAGGCGATGTGTTGTGGGGCGCCGCCTGGGAGCGCGACGACGCCGATGGAGGTGTGGATCTCGACATCAACTCCTTCGACACGGCGAAGACCGTGACCTCCACAGCACCTGTCAACGTAGGCGAGCTGCGCGTGGCGCAGATTGACTTCACGCCTGATGAGATGGGCGGTGTACAGCCTGGTGAGCCGTACCGCCTACGTGTTTCACGCTCTGGTGGCGTGGCTCCAGACAACATGGCTGGCAATGCCCAGCTCTTTCGCGTCATCCTGACGGAGCCGTAGGAGACAACATGTCCACGCCCCGAGAAGGTGCTCTAGGTGTCGCGTACCAGAAGGGCGATCTGTACGTCGTCAACGACGCGTTCGAGCTGGAGCGTGTCCCTGTTGGCTCCGACGACGACGTTCTCGTGGCCGATTCGTCGAGCCCGTTGGGTGTCGCCTGGAAGAACCCCAACTTCGTGCAGAACGTGTCGCTGCAGTGCGACGCGGTCGACGCGATCTTCAAAACCATCGACCTGGGTTCCGGCGCCATCGCCAACCCGGAAGCGTCGGTGCGTGGAACGCACGCCGTTCTGGCCTTTGACGCGACCGCGGTCGAGGGCATCCCGTGGCAGAAGTTCCTGCCCGTCGGATACACCGCGGGAGCGAACCTGCGTGTGAGCATCTACTGGGTGGCCGCCACCGCTGTTGCTGGCGACGTGATCTGGGCTGCTGCGTTCGAGTCAGACGCTGCTGCAGGACACGACATCGACACCGAGAGCTTTGCTGCGTTGCGGACAGCGGCTGCGAGCACTGCCCCTGCAACCTCGGGTGTTATCCAGGTGGCCACCATCGACTTCACGCAGGCTCAGGCCGATGCTGTTTCAGCGGGAGTTCCCTTCCGTCTGTTCGTGCAGCGAACCGCGACAGACCCCAATGACACGATGGCAGGCGACGCACAGATCGTGCGCGTCGTGGTGGAAGAGGTGCAGCCGTGAGTGCTCCACGCATCGGCGCGCTAGGTGTGGCGATCACGAAAGGTGATCTCTACACAGTCGACGCCTCGGGCAACTTGGTGCGGGTACCTGCTGGATCCAATGGCCAAGTGCTTGTGGCGGACAACACGCTACCCAACGGCTTCGGTTGGTTGAATCCTCTGGCGAGCACCTTTGCTCCAATCGACTACGGCAACAGCTTCGACAATCTACGAACACGATCAGTCGCGGGCGCCGCATCGTTCACACACACGCTGATCGTACCGCAAGACTTCGCCTCTTTTGTGGCGCTCTACGTTCGCTTCCTACCGCAAGGGACCAATGCCGGCAGGACTCTGACAGTCGCCACCAACTACGCGCTGCCAGGACAGAACGATCTAACGAACGTTGGCGCCGCCGCTGTGCTGTACGACGCGGTCGGTAGCCAAGTCACCGACGTCGACATTTCTGCATCGGTGCCTGGCCTTGCGGCCAATCAGGTCGTCGGTGTGACAATCACCAACACCAACGGCCCGACCATCTCTTTGTTCGGCTCCGTGTTGGTGTATCGGCGCAAGGCTGTATGACCAACCGAAGCCAGCTGTACTTCGTGCGGCTTGGCACGCCGGGACCAGCAGGGCCTGCGGGTCCTGCGGGGCCTGCTGGACCTGAGGGTCCTGCGGGGCCTGCTGGACCTGAGGGTCCTGCGGGGCCGGAAGGACCGCAAGGTCCAGCTGGCGCCGACCTGGCCGACTACGGCGAACTGTACATCGCACAGAACGCTGTCGCCACCGCGCTCGCGGTGCAGAACACCTACTACAAAGTCACGTCCAACTGGGTGGATGGCCTGGCAAACGGCACAACGCCGCAGGCTGCGTCCAGTCAGATCCAGTGCGACACCAATGGCGTCTACCATGTCGCCTGCTCGATCTCGCACAGCAACGCGGGCACGAGCAACAAGCGGCTCCAGATGGCCATCTTCCTCGACGGGGTGGCGCAACCTAACCTAACGTTGACCCACGACTCCACGGGCAACGGAGGTGTCGACACGTTGTCGCTCTCCGGGTTGTTGCAGCTGACTGCCGGACAGGTGATTGATCTACGCATCCGTTGCACGAACAGCAACACGGTGGATATCGTGGTGGTCGATTGCAACCTGTCGTTGGCCCGTTGCGGGTAGGAGAGTGTTCGATGAGCCTCGGAGAAACACCTTGGGTCGACAAGAACCTCAAGCAAGCCTGGCCCAGGCTCGCTAGAGAGGTTCCCGAGTCGTGGCTGCCCCGCTGGCGCATGATGCCGAAGAGCCCTACGAGCCGACACGAGAAGCTCGCAATCGAAGAGTTCGCCTGCGGTCACTACGGCTGCGTGATGCCTACGAACGAGCAGGGGCTCGTCTGCAAGATCACGAGTGACCCTACCGAGGCGCGCTTCGTTGCCGCGTATCTGGAGCTGCCGAAGCCTGTCGACGGCGGTATCGTGAAGTACGAGAAGGTTCTAGGGCTCGCGGACCAGCAACACAAGCGTCGACCCTTGTACGTTCTCTGGCGCGAGGAAGCCTACGACATCGGGTTCATGACGAAGTTCTTCGGCTGGCGCAGCTCGGTGGAAGGCTACGACGACTACCAAGTGCGAGACTTCAAGGAAGGCGCGAAGCTCTTGGAGAAGTTCTTGGAGTTGGCACACGCAGCTCGCACGGACATGATCAAGCTGTACAAGAACAAGGTGGTCATGTTCTCGGAGGAATACGGCCACCGCCAGGAGGTGTTCGGTCGACTACTGGAAGCGATATGGCAAGCCTTCGAAAGCGCCAACCCTGAGTCCGACATTCGTTACCACAAGGGTGTGTCTCGTGTCGGCGTTCTGCTTCGTCAGTGCTACGGCCTGGCGATGGAGATTGCCAACACCGATCAGGTCTACCGCATCGGCTCGGTGCTCACCGAGTACATGGACGAGGGCATCCTGCTCGCGGACGTTCACCTGGACAACATCGGCAAGGACTCGGACGGCAACGCCACCATCACCGACCCCGGCCATGCCGTGGGCATCCACCCCCGGTGGGCCAAGTGGCCTGAGATTCGGACGATCTGATGTCAACCCGCGTCAAAACTCGCGTCCAGAAGATCCTAAAGCTGTACGATTTCTTTCAGTACGAGTTTCACAGCATCGAGCAGCAGATCCGAGACATCATTGAAGATGGCGGGGGTCTTCTCGGGTTGAGCGTGGCGAAAGAGAGGGTCGGCCGTCGTGTCATCCTAAAGGTCGTCGTGCTCAAGGACATGAAGGCGTACAACGCTCCCTACCAGGAAGAGGTGGGATACTCTGAAAATCCACACCGCATATCCGAAATGGCTCGCACGGCTGCGCAGTCGCTCATTCAGACCACAACAGATGTGATGCTCGCGGAAGCGCGAGAAAATCTGACTTGATTTTTCGTTTGCGAAAAGGTACTGGTCAGGTTCGGAGGTACACATGCGCAAAGGTCAGAACGTGTTGGTGAAGGGTCGCTTCGGGGTGTGGCACGGGGTGGTGACGGATGACGAGCTGCCTTCGGGTTTCGGGAAGGACAGCCCCTTCAACAAGCTTCAGCACGCCTACACCATGGTGAAACCCAAGATGCCGGGTCGCGGGTGGAGCAGGACGTCCGTGCCGATCAAGAGCGAGCTGTTGGCTCTGGAGAACTAGGGTTCGACACCAGGCCCACACCTGAGGTCCGGCGTTGAAGAAAGCCTGGAAGTTTTGCGTCCATGCAAAAGAGGTGGATCATGCTTCGCATTCTTCTGGTTCTCGGGTTGCTCGGGTGTGGGTCTGAGGGCGGGGTTGTCGGTGTTCAGGTCGCTGGGGAGGCAGGCTCGAGCGCCGAGGCGGACGGCGGCGCGCCCGGCGCCGGCTCGGGAGGCTCAGGCGACACGGACGACACGGCCGGCGCGGGCGGCTCGACCGAGGACCCCGACGCCTCGCTGGCGGGATTCGGCCGGGACGCCGGACCCGACGCCCAGGTGCCGGACGGCGGCGCCCAGGACGCCGGCCAGGACGGCGGGGAGGCCTTCGACCTGAGCTTCTACGTGGGGCGTTGGGTGGTCGAGGTGACGGTGGAGAGAAGCTGCAGCGGCGGCACACCCATCACGGCGCAGTCGTGGAGCGGCTATGAGGTCCGAGACACCTTCGAGGTTGTTCGATGTCACCCGGAGTTCTTGACCTGCAACGAGGAGGTCTGGCTGGGGATGGGCACATTCGAAGGTTCCACCTGGCACCCCGAAGCCACGGATGGGTTCGGGGAGTTGAACTTCGTCTTCCGGCCCGAGGGGGACACGGTCGTCGGCAGCTACAACCAGAGCTGCCCGGCAGGTTCGGTGGGCGGCGTGACTTCGACGGTCTGGACACGCTTTTCCATGTAGGGCTATAGTAGGGCCCATGCGTAGGCCTCTCTTTGGAAACGGCATCCCTCAGGAAGTCCCAGCCACCCCCGACCTGTTGCGGGTGTTCGACACGGTCGCCATGGACCCGCCTGGCGAGCAGCACACCTACGCGCTGACGCTGTTCTTTTGGGACAACGCGGCCCTGTCTTCCGCAGATCCTTCGGCGGGGTCGACACCGACGGTTTCGTTGACGACGAACGGCAACGTGACAGCGTACACGACGCTCGATCCGACGGCGCTTGCCGCCAAGAGGTTGTCGCCCCGCGGCGCGGCGTTGATCGTTGACAGGTTGGTGTTGCGCGGCAACCAACAGGTGGACGTCGGATTCCTTACCGCCGAATCCTCGGGCTTCGTGTACGGCTACTTCGAGATGGATGGCGTGGCGCCCGAGACAGCTCGCTATCGCCCGTTGCAGCCTGGCACACTGGTCAGCCCCTTCAACGCCACGCCTGCGACGCTGGTGCAGGCTGCCGGCACGTCGGGCTCGGTGGACGTTCACGCTCTCGACCCGGACTACCTGGATCTGCTCGATCTGAAGCTGTCAGCCACAGTAGGGGCTGCAGGTCCCTTCGCCGGGGGAACCATCGCAAACCTCTCGCTGGCCAACGCTTCGGCGCTCCTACTTTACAAGCCGCTGGTCGACAGCGTTCTACAAAACGACGTCGTCTTCCCCGGCATCCCGATGCGCGCACCCAGCTCGTCCACCGCGGACAAGAAGATCTCACTGACACTGTCAGTGGCACTGGCTGACGTCGCTGACGGTGCAGCCGCAGCCCAGGGCTTCTTCGACCGTCGCTAACGCCTGGGCGGCGTGGTGAGCACCGCCACGAGCGCGATGCCCACCACGATCACCACGAACAGCACCGGGCTCGGCAGCATCACGGCACGTACCTCAATACGACGTTGAGCCCACGAGCATCCTTGGTGCGGTTCGCACGGGCTGCGATACCGTGCAGAGCCTCGCATGTGGTGCGCTCCGCCTCCCCGAGAGTTCGATTGCGCGGAGCGGCGAAGCCTTCGGTAGGCGAGAACTGGACGCCTTCGGGACGGCTCTTCAACTCTGCGGCTGACTTGACCACCGACACGTAGTACTGCCCTCCGGTGAATGAGATCAGGAAGTTGCCGTCGTCCATCGAGAGCAGATCGAAGTCCCCGAGCGGCGAGCCCTCACCGTCGTGCGGCACGTCGTAGTGCTTCATGATCCGCTTGGCGGCCTCTTCGTGGATGGCTCCGACCACGCAAGTACCGTGCTCGAACACGAACACGTTGAGCTTGCCGTTGGTGTAGTAGATCATCCGCTCCAGTTGCTCTTCGTTGGTCATCGCTCGGTCCTTCCGCTGTCGTCCTGCACGTTCACCATGCGGTCGTGCCCGTCGAGGCACAGCTCGGCCTTGTATTCCACGCCATCGACGTGGACGCTCACCCGCACGTAGCTGTGCTTGAGCTTCAGCTCCCCGCAGTAGGCGAAGATCCAGTACGGCTGCAGCTCGGCGCCGAAGGGCTTGGCCGCCTCGCGGATGGCGCACAGCGTGTCCCACTCCTGTGCTGTCAGCGCATCGGCCCGCTCCACCGTTTCGAAGGTGACCTCGGTCCCTGGCGCAGCCTGCCCACGCTTCACGGCGAGCTGCTCGACGTCCGCGTGGGGCCAGCGGCGGCGCTTGTAGAAGCGCCCTCCGAACGCCGACCACAGGGCGCGGTAGATCACCGTGCCGACGGCTTCCTCCGAGAGCATGCCCGCTGCGAAGCGGCCCTTCTCGTTGTCGCTACCGTACTTCTCGATCCACGTTGCGCGATCCATCACGACACACCTCTTTCTTTTGCACACTTGGCACAGGGCAGACCGTCCACCTGGACGACCACGGGGGTGTTGGGGTTCAGCTCGCAACCGCACCAGCGGCAGCGCGAGGGCTCGGGCAGGTATCTGTGTTTGCGCAGCCAGCGCAATGTCTCTCGGGCCAACGCCGAGTAGTCGTCCGAAGGGCCCGTCAGCGACATGAAAACGGGAACCGTGTAGGTGAACCGGAGCAGGTTGTTGGCGCCGGCCAGACGCATCACGAGAGCCCTCGCGACCTCGGGAAGAACGCCGCGGTCGATCAGATCTGCACACGCGGCGGCAGAGTCAGGTTGTCCAGGGCGAGTCATCCAAGCACCTTCCTGAACCCGTTACGGCCCGCTTCAAGTTCTCGCTCCGCCTGTTCGATGACGTGCAGAACCTGCTTGCGAAATGCGTCCAAGTCATCTTCCCACTGCAAAAGCCAACCGCCTTTGAACTCCGCATGGTCGTCGTCGTCGCAGCAAATATCCCCCTCACACCCGACGTCGCAGTGGTCCTCTTGAACTGTGAAAGACCAATTCCCCACACCCACGCCGCAGTTGAGGTACTCCGGGGAGTACACGATCAGGATTCCGGGCAAGTACACGAAAATCATGTCCTCGTTCCAGCAGAACGCGCGGAACCCCTTCTCTCGGAGCCAGGCGAACGTGTCTTCTGCCACATCCTTGTTGTCGATGTTGTCGTAGTGGAAGGCGTCCAAGGTTTCCAAGACTTGTTCAGCTTCAGCTACGAGCTTCTCGCACAGCTCGGGGCTGCGATCTCCGTTTCGAAACGTACTCACCAAACTTCGCAATTTGTTGTTACGTAACATCAGAGTGCCTCCAAGATGTTGCTCCAGATCTGCTCGATCTTCGCGACGTGACCCTTGTCACCGTCGGCTCCGTACTTGTGGGCCACCTCGTGGACCAGCGCCTGCAAGGTCGCAGCGCGATCCTTCAAGATCCCTTTGGAGAGCATCTTGCGGCCGTCGCGGTACAGGCCCTGGATGTCGTCGCGACGGAAGTCGCACACGTCCACGCTCTCCAGCGTCACCGACTCGTGCGGGGTCACCAGGCGGATGGCGCGCTCCAGGTTGGCACGCTCCAGCTCGGTGAGGTCCGCCAAGCTGTACTGCTTGCTGGGCATGTCCGCGAGCTTCTGACGCGCCGTGTCCAGGTTGCCCAGCTCGGCTTGCAACACCGCGAGCAGCGCCTTGGGGCAGACCACGCCGCGAGCGCCCAGGTGCTCGATGTCGGCGGCCTGGCCCAGGTTCTCGACGGGCAAGGCGTTCCGCCCGTGACGCGCCAGGAACTGATTGGCCACGCGCTGCCGAAGGCTCACCGGCAGGTTGTTGGCGTAGTAGCTGTCCATCCCTTTGAGGTCTTCGGACTGCTCGTCGAGCATGCGCAGGTACACCTCCGTGAGGTCTTCGCGGCTCTGCACCGCTTCGCGCCAGATGCCGTGCAGCGCGAACTGCAGGTCGAAGCTGCTCACCATCTTCCGGTCGCGGTCGACCTCGACGTTGTGCAGGTTGTAGCCCCAGGCGAAGCCGGGCAGCGTCTGGACCAGGATGCCCTTGACGAAGATCTTGCCGGCCAACGTCGGGTCGAGCAGCAGGTCCCCGCGGGAGGTCTTGACCATCTTGCCCTTCGCCGGGGGCTTCAGGAACAGAAAGCTCGGCTGGAGCGCCTGCCAGGCTTCGACCGAGACACCTTGGATCTCGACGGCCACCCGGTTTTTGTCTTCACGCCCGCCCGCGATGTCGAACGTCAGCACGGGGGCGCTGAAGGCCGGGTGTGGCTCGATGCTCGGCACCCAGACCTCCGAGCCCGAGCGAATCTTGACGCCCGCGCCGGCCCGCACAAGAGCCAGAACGCCGAGCTTCAGACCTTCCCCGAAGTGGCCGATCATCTCGCTCTTGCCGCGCTTCGAGCTGTGGCCGAGCAGCAGGGCCTCGTGCGGCAGCGTGCAGCCGACGTTTTCGATGACCAGTGTGCCGGGCTGGCTCTTCCGGTGACGGATCTCGAGCGTGGCGCCGTGTTCGGTGCAGGCGTCGAGGCCGTTCTGAACCAGTTCTCGGATGCCCTCGTACACGCCCCAGCTGGGCAGATAGTCGTTCGTGATGGTCAAAGGGATCTTCATGGCGAACTCCTTCTGGGCCTTCCAGGCCCTCTCACTCTCACAGGTCTGACGTCGAGGTTTGGGTTTCATTCACAGCTGGCTGCCGGCTGTCGCCAGAAACCATAGACGCAGCGCGTACCGCTGCGCGAGCAGTCGTGCGTGTCGTGGATCACACCGTCGATCACTGCCACCAGATGCCGGCTCACGCTCACCAGCAGCCGGCCCTTGGGCAGCTCTTCGGCCCGCAGGTGGACCTTGCAGCCCTGCCCGATCTGCATGGTCGGCGTCCAGACCCAGCCCAGCTGCTCGATCAGCTTGTGCTGCGTGACCTTGTAGACGCCCGTGCGAGCTGAGCTGACACCCCGCTTGCGCTTCCCGACGCGCTCGGACCTCGCCAGCGCGTTGAGCCGGTCGTAGACCTCGGTGTAGGGCAGCTCGGCTGCAATGGCGATGGCCCGACACACGCAGTCGTCAGTGGCCCCTCGAAACCCTGCGGCAGCTCGGCCGCCATCATCGTACACCCAGCGCATGGTTGAAGCTCCTTCTGGGCCTTCCAGGCCCTCTCCCACGTTCGACGGGCAGCCCCGCCGTCTATTCACGGGCGGGACATCGCCCACAGCAGGGTGGCCCCGCAAACGACAGACCCCAAGACCCAGAACAGCATGATCAGCCTCCCTCGGTGAGTTGCACCCAGACCCCATACAGCAGCCACAGGGAGGCCACCGCAGTCAAGAAAGCCACAGCCAAGAGGCGCATCAGGCTTCCCCCGCGCAGACGGGCCCGAGGCCCCGCTGGATGCTCTCAGGGGTCGTCAGCGCCCTGCCGCAGCGCGAGCAGGCCCCCTCGTGCCACACCTGGACGTCCTGGGAGTCCAGGTGGGCCCAGGTCCAAGCCCAGGCCCTGGCGGCCGGCATGCTCGGCGGCAGAGGGCTCTTCTTGCCGTGCCGAAAGGCTCCATCGGAGAAGATGGTGCCCAGGAACTGGTAGTCCCGGTCGTTGTCGGGCCCGGTGAGCAGGCTGACGAAATACAGCGACTCCTTTGCACGTACACGGTAGGTGTACCGCGTACCTGAAGCCAGGCTGACCAGGGTCACACGGGCGTTGCCGCCCAGGATGTAGGGCTTGCGGAACAGGGGCTCGAGCGGGGCAGTCATCTATTCCTCCTGGGCCCACCGGGCCCTCTTTGCAGGTCGGACGTGGGGCCCCCAGGCGCTATTCACACCCCTCGGGCGATCTCCATCTCCAGCCGGTCCAGAGCGGCCTGGGGCACCTTGTGCCCGGCGGCCTGGTGCTCTCGAAGGTGCGCCAGAGCCTCTTCGGGTGAGGCGAACAACCCGTCAGGCTCCTCGCGCAGACAGCAGTTGCAGCAGACCCACACAATCCTGTCGTCGTCCTCTTGTGTAACGTACAGGTAGACGTCGGAGTTCTCGTTGAAGCGACAGTAACTCACGTCGACCTCGGCAGGTTTCGGCCGTCGCTGAAAATGTTGAAGCCCTTGCTGCGGCTACGCTTCAGCGAGCACTTCCTGCAGCTGTCGAACAGCTGATTGTTCCAGCGCGAGAGCGTGGTCACGATCACGTTGTCGCACGGACATCGGATGCGAGCCATGGTCTGACTCTTACCTTTGGGGGCCTTCTTCACGAAGGTGCTCAGGAGCTTCATGCCCTTGCGTTCGCGCTGCAGGTCGGTCATGCGTCACCCTTTGTGAACGAGAAACCGTCAGGGCCCAAGCACCAGCCGAGCCTCTTTCTCAAGCTTATGTGCCCGCCGAATTCGGGCTCTGACTGTCGAACCTGCTCTCGAGTCTCAGGATTGCAGAGGAGGACCGCTCTATTGGAGTAGTAGGTGAGAGGCTCGTTGCAGGTGTTGCATATGACGTTGCCGCTGATCAACGGCATAGCTTTACGCACAGTCCATCGTTTGGGTTGGCGCAACCTGTTCAGAGCCGAATACTCCAGTTGTCGAAAGCGACCCGTGCTCACACCCAGCTCGGCCGCTGTGGTCTTGTAGGTGGGCAGGCCGTTGCGGGTGTCGTGCTCTCCCAGGTAGCGAAGCTCCAGAACCTTCAAGTGCCGAAATCGAAGGTTGGACAGTCTGCGCAACAGCTCACGCCTCGGCATACCTTCATGTATTGCGCGGTGCAGCTTTCGAGATCGCGCAAGAGCCTGCAGCGTCTTGGGGTCGACGCGCTTAGTCTCTTCGTCGAAGATCTGCTTACAGCCGTTGGCTGTACAGCGAAGAGCTTTGGGCACATCGCGCAGTTGTAAAGCTTCTCCGAGTTCGTCTTTCTGATGTCGGTTGCACCGGAACATGCAGTAGACCTCGCTTCCGTCGGAGGCGCGGGTCGTCTTGTAGGCTACAGGCAGGATAGCCTTCACAGCTTCTCTTTCAGCGACCGCATGACGTGCGTCAGCTCGATGGCGGCCCCAGCGAGCGCATGCGTCGCCCGCACGATGGCCTCGGAGGCCTCGAGCGGCGCCGGCTGAGTCGAGAAGTTGAAGGCGGCGCGAAGGGTGGACGCCAGGTTGTCGGGCAGGTTGATCACCAGCCGGGCTCGACCGCTCGGCAGTGTTTCGACGGCTGGCGGTTCGACGCTGTAGTCCATAAGATTGTAGCCGGGCACCTTCGGGAAGGTCACATGGCAGTGCCCACGATCCACGGCCAGAGCCATCGTCGGCGGTTGCTTGTCCACGGCTATCACGATTTGCTCGGCCCACTCCAACATCCGAGACTTCTTGACGTCGGGCTCCCGCTTGCGCATCTCTCCGAGCAGCTGCGCGACTTCTTTCAACGTCGTGATTTCGGCTGGTGCGGTCATGTGCCCCTCTTGGTTGGGTATTCGGTGCAGAACAGGTGGACCTCTCCGAGATCGTAGCGCCACTCGACGAAATCGACACTGAAGGCTCGCTTGTCAGCGGTGACGAACTGCTCGCCGGCCCGCGGTGTGTCGCGGTGGACATGCGTTCCTGGCAGTCCCAGGTTCTGCGGTAGCCCGTACGGAACTCTCGAAGACGTCAATCTCGAACATACCAGTACCATCACGGTGTGCTCCTCCCTGTGCTGACACCTTCGCCACGCTCGACGAGGTGTTTCGCCTGGATCAAATCAGCTCGGTACGACAAGGCTCGCGCCAACGAGAGTAGCCACCGCGCTAGACTGTGCAGTAGCTTCGACACGACGTTCACCTTGGGCCGAGGGTTGCCGTAGCCCACCTCCCACCGGACGCACTCGTCGCACCAGACGTGGTCGTCGCTCGGCCGGGGGCCGACGATCTTGGCGAGCTTGGCGTCGATGTACGGGTGGTTCATAGCCACTTGGCTCCGCGGGTGCAGTCGAAGTAGTTGATCGGCTTCCACCCCGAGTTGTCCCAGCGCAGGAGTAGTCCGACGAAGTACTCGTGAATCCGGAGTTCAGGCATCGGATCTTCAGTTGAGTAATTCGCACGCCGCTCGACCAGAAACATCAGGTCACCCGGACTGCCAGCGACGGTGCGCACCGTGTGCAGGATGCGCGGGTCGTTGGGGCTCACAACCTCTAACGGTTGGAACAGCCTCGGCTCGGAACACAGAAAATACCTAACTGTCATGTCGGCTCCTCTTCCAAGAACTCCTCGGTGGTCTGAATCTGGGGCTGCCGCCAAAACTTCCACCAGCGGTAGTTCTCCGGGTAGGTGATGGTGATCACTTCTCGGGCTGCGCGCTCGATCACTTTGACAACGGAGACACTGCCTTTGAACCCACACAGAGGGCAGCGGCCCGAGCTGTAATACACCTGGCTCTGACTTAGACGAGCCTTGCAGCTGGCGCAGAAGTAGGCGGTGTACCAGCCGCTCTTCTTCACGATGCCCGAAGAGGTGGTGAAGGTGGTGAAAGTCATAGCGCCATCCAGCAGTCAGGGATGACCTGTCCACGCAGCTTCCCGACCGCGTTCGACAACTTCACCATCCACACCTCACGTAACTCATCGGCGTATAGCGTGATTGCGTCGGAGACATGGTGGTGGTCCACCTGTACCCGCATCCCCATGTACGTCGAGTCCCGAGCAACGATGCTGCACACGAAGTCCTTCCCGACGAAGCTGTTGGCTACGTCCACGAAGTCCTCGATCTCTTTGCACCAGTAGCTCACGCCAGCACCTCTCGCGGCGCGAGGATGTCGCTCTCGTGGGCGATGAGCTTGCGGTACTGGACCCAGCCGCGGAAGTTGCCGTGCCACTGCTTGTCGGGTGGAACGTAGAACGTCGTTTCGTATTCACCACCGTCCCACCGCCGTGCGGCTTCGATGTCTTTCATGTTGAAACGGGCTCCGTTGTCGGTGTCCTCCAGTGTCGCTGGCCGCACGACGTGCTCGAAGGGGCTCATATGCCCCGACTCCAACAACCGGTCATGCAGGTCGATGTCGGCTTGGAGGTCGCGCTTTCCGTCGTGGGTCAGGTAGCTGACGCGAGCGCAGCGGCCGACGCTGACCTTGCACAGCGTCAACCAGGCTGCCTCATCCGTTACGGGACCGCCCAAGCCATACACGTTACGGTTTGGGCCTTGGATCTCGCTCTCGTCGTATTCGCTAATCAACGGCAGATGCCATTCGCCGTACTGCAACTCCCGTGGCTCCCGAGCGTGCTCGTACAGCTCCTGCATCATGCCAGCGACAACCTGAATGTCAGGGTGCGCCTGTGGGTTGTTGCGCAAGTGGAAGAAGTTGGACCACTCAGTCGCCGTGACGAGCACGGTGTGCCACATGAAGGGCTCCAGCAACCGGTTGGTGGTCTGCTTGTGGATACCGAGGTCCAAGAGCCTCTGCGCCTGCGCCACGGCTGCGTCGCGGGCGTGCAGCCACGCCTTCTCCGACTGCGCCGCGGTAGCGGCATCGACCTCGGCGCCGGCTTGCATCCCCTTCTGGTTCTTACCCCAGCTCGTCGGGATGTAGGGATCGGTCATCACGGCCTTGAGCATCTTCTCGACCGGGATGGCGCGGCTCGACGCGGAGTTGCGGCTGAACGGGTAGCCGAAGTCGATGCTGTTCTCGACGTCTTCGCCTGTCCGCAACACTCGGTGGGTGTTGAACTCCGCGAGGATGATGCGAGGCATCACCACCTCGAAGGAGGTGAGAGGAACGCCGTCCGGTGAGATCGAGGCGGCGAGAATGCGTGCGCTGTGGGCCATACCTACCTTACGTGCCTTTCTTCGCTTTCAGAACTTCGTCTTGCTTGCATCTTCGTACTCGCCGTCCGTGGCCAGTAGCGCGTACACGATCATCGATCCACTCCTTGCCCCGGCTGCCAGCCGTGCCACGGCCCGTGCTTCTCTTCGATGTACGGCTCGATTTGGAAGCTGTTACCTGCCGGACGCACGACGCGGTAGACTCCGTCCACTATCTTGTGGTCGACAACCGAAGCGGTTGCCTGACTCTCAGCGTCCTCGACCGAATAGGCGTACAAGTAGAGTGTCGAATACTTGTTCTGGTTGCTGTTCCAACGGATCGCGACGTAGCGGCGAATCTCGGCGTTGAGGTTGACCATCACTCCTCGCCCGGCTTGCGCCACTCCGAAGTGTGGCTGACGGCTGCTTCCACCGTCGCCTCGACCCTCTCGCGCTCCAGCTTTCGCGCCGCTTCGTGCTTGTCGAGCGCTTCCAACGCCTTGACCAACACCTTGCGCAGGTCCCGCTTGCCCCAGAACGTGACGGCGCTGCTGTCGTCGTCGCCGGGGTGGTGCATGAAGGGGCCGCGGACCTCCTGCATAGTGAAAGAGCCGTCCCGCGCCTGTACTGGCACCGTAGCGGGCAGCTCCAGGTAGATGCGCAGCCCGGTGAAGACCTGGCCGTCGATCTCTTTCGAGATGATCTGGATCCGGTCGGTCATCTCTTCGGCGTACACGTTCACTCGCATGTCGAACCTCCTTTGCTGTGGGCGGCTGTGATCAGCGCCTGTTCTTGATCTCGGTCGGCATCCTCCCACCCGTCCCGCCAGGCGTTCTGAAACGCCCTGGACCACGACAGCTTGCCGCTCGGTTTGCGTATGTCCCGGTACGGGCAGTCGGTGATCGGCTGATCGTTCAGCCGAGCGTGCAGACCTTTCAGGTACGCGCCTCGCATGGCGCGGTTCCAGGTGTGCATAGTGCGCATAGCGTGGTTCACGGCTTCAACGCCCTCTTCAGGGCCTCCATCGGCGGCGTCAGGCTGTTCCACCCTTTCGGCGTCCGCTCCCACCAGTCTTCGTTCGGCAGTGCCTGGTGGGCCTCTTCAGCGTCGGCGCCGCACCAGACAATGCGGACGTTCTGGTGGATCAGACACAAGACGCGGTTGTCGTACTGCAACAGCAGCTCGTTGATGCCGTGAGAACTGGGCATGATGGCGCTGGGTGTCGGCAGGCGCTTGCCGTTGAGGGAGAAGAGGCCCGAGGGTTTATCATCGTCCACGCTGAACACGACGATGTGGGTGGTCATAGTCGACGCCTCCTGCCAGGCGACCATCGCCTGCCTGCTCGAAGCCTCCTGACACGGACGCGCGCCCTCTCGGCCGCGTACAGCGCCGCGTTGGTTTTCTTGTCCTTCGCCAGAGCCCGCGACCCGGCCTTCCTGCACGCTTCGCGCCAGCAGTAGTACGCCTGGCGGTCCCCCAAGATGGCGCCGTAGATGCCACCGCTGGCTTTGCGCTTGCAGTGCGTGCAGACCTTGCGGCTGTCGTTGCAGTAGTCGCGCAGGCTCGGGTCGTCGGTAGTGGTGCGATAGAAGATCTTGCGCAGACCGGCCAGGGAATCCACGACCTGGAGGTCGACGGCCAGCTTCTCCAACCTCTTGGCTTCACGCAGCGCGACGGCGCGCTTCGCCATGAAGGCGCGGACCATCCGGTCGCGGGCCTTGTCGGTGAACGCTTTTTCGCCACCCTCGATCTTCACGGCACAACCTCGGTCGCCTTCTGTTGGACCTCCACATCCAACACATGCGCCCCGTTGACCAAAACCGAGAAGTCGAAGTAGTCGTCTATGTAGTTGGTGAAGGTCCAACTGATCCGCTGATCCACAGCTGTCTGCAAACCACGCAAAGCTTCCTGCATCGTGTCCTTCGACATTTCCGCTTCGACGCACACGCATCGCTTGTCGATCAAGTAGATCGTGAAGATGAACGTCGTCATTGTGGTCTTCCGTTCTCGACAGGTTCACATTCTGCAGGTGCATGTCCTGCTGCCATGCACGACAGGTACCGCTGGGTTCTTAGGTAGTTGGCTGCTGCAGCCGCTGCAAACGCTGCTACCACCACAACAGCGACGACGATAGTCGGCCAGGGGACACGCCGTTCGTCCATCAGCCCACCTGGGCGTTGTTCACGACCTGCACCCAGCGCCCGGCGAAGAACTTGATCAACCCCTTCTTCCGCAGGTGCTGAAGGCGCCCGTTGAGGACGTGGTCGACGTGGCGACCCGAGGCTTCCGCGGTCGGCATCGCCAACCGGCGCAGATCCGAGAACGTGCCGCCCGTGGGCATGTTGGCGATGGTCTTCAACAACTGCTCGTCGAGTTCTTTGTGTGCGTTCATTTTTCACCTTTTGAGATCAGCTTGGATGTCGTCTTGTGGATGTTGCGAATCGCGCGCTCGAGGATGCGCAGAGCGCCCTCGGGCGTGTCGCGGATGTCGGAGTACTCGAGCACGTAGCGGTCCTCGTACTCAGCCT
>Ga0316630_10000095_pt1 | contig 20889 bp, 18 predicted proteins | sample OWC_May_M1_C1_D6_FD_207658 | JGI IMG/M metagenome (GOLD analysis project Ga0316630, IMG submission 207658) | Wetland soil microbial communities from Old Woman Creek delta, Ohio, United States - OWC_May_M1_C1_D6_A | ecosystem: Environmental > Terrestrial > Soil > Wetlands | place: USA: Ohio...
AATCCCTATGGCTACTCCTGACCCACAAGCTCAAGGTCAAGCGGCGCCGGCCGCGGCCGCCGTTGAACTGACCGAGTTCGAGTCGTTGCTGCAAAAGGAATTCAAGGTCCAAAAGGACACCGCCAAGCAGTCCGCCGTCAAAAGCGCGGTCCAGACGCTGGCGCAGCAAGCGCTGGCGGCCACCGCGTTGATCTCCGACGATGCGATCAAGTCCATCGAGGCCATCATCGCCGAGATTGACAAGAAGCTCTCCCAGCAGATCAACCTGATCATGCACCACGAGGACTTCAAAGCCCTGGAGGGCACGTGGCGCGGCCTTCACCATCTGGTCAATAATACCGAGACCGACGAAATGCTGAAGATCCGTGTCTGCAACGTTCCCAAGAAAGACTTGGGCAACACGATCAAGAAATTCAAAGGCACCGCCTGGGATCAAAGTCCATTGTTCAAGAAGCTCTACGAGGAGGAGTTCGGCACGCCCGGCGGCCAGCCCTACGGGTGCCTGATTGGGGACTATTATTTTGACCACTCGGCGCCGGACGTGGAAATCCTGAACGGCATGGCGCAAATTGCCGCCGCCGCGCACACGCCCTTCATCAGCGCCGCCGCTCCGAAAATGATGGGCATGGACTCCTGGCAGGAACTGAGCAATCCGCGCGATCTGACCAAGATTTTCCAAACCGCCGAATACGCCCCCTGGCGTTCCCTGCGGGATTCGGAAGATTCCCGTTACATCGGCCTGACCATGCCGCGATTCCTGTCGCGTCTGCCTTACGGATCAAAGACCAACCCCGTGGAGGATTTTGCCTTCGAAGAAGACGTTGAAGGCGCTGACCACAACAAATACGTCTGGTCCAACGCCGCCTACACCATGGGCACGAACATCACCCGCTCCTTCAAACTCTACGGCTGGTGTGCCCGCATCCGCGGCGCGGAAAGCGGCGGCATGGTCGAAGGCCTGCCGGTGCACACCTTCCCGACGGATGACGGGGGGGTCGATATGAAATGCCCGACGGAAATCGCCATCACCGACCGGCGCGAGGCGGAGTTGGCCAAGAACGGATTGATGCCGCTGTCGCACTGGAAGAACACCGACTACGCCGTGTTCGTGGGCGCGCAGTCGCTGCAAAAGCCGGCGCAATACAATGATCCAGACGCGACCGCCAACGCCAACCTGGCCGCCCGGTTGCCCTACCTGTTTGCCACCTGCCGGTTCGCGCACTATCTCAAGTGCCTGGTGCGAGACAAGATCGGGTCCTTCAAAGAGCGGGCCGACATGGAGCGGTGGCTCAACGATTGGATCAAGAATTACTGCACGGCCAGCCCCAATGCCTCGGAAACCGAAAAGGCCGAGCGTCCCCTGGCCGCCGCCGAGGTGAAAGTGCAGGAGGTCAAAGGCAATCCGGGTTATTACACCTCCCAGTTTTATTTGCGGCCGCATTTCCAACTCGAAGGCCTGACCGTGTCGTTGCGCCTCGTTTCCAAATTGCCTTCGGTCAAGGCCGCCGGAGGCTGAGCAGCGGAGAGCGCGACTATTGACGATACGAAACTTTGGCCCGAATGGCTCGGCCACCTGCGCCGTGGCGGCAGGGCCAGCCCGGGCTGAACTGGTGAACATAAACCAACACGGCGCTAGATCGAACAACACGAAGAAGGAGCATTGTTATGGCATTTGACATGTTCATCAAGATCGACGGTATCAAGGGCGAATCGAAAGGCGCCGGGCATGAAAAGGAGATCGATGTGCTCTCCTGGTCCTGGGGGACGTCCCAATCGGGCACGATGCACGCCGGCGGCGGCGGCGGCGCGGGCAAAGTCAACGTGCAGGACGTGAGTCTCAGCAAGTGGGTGGACGCCGCTTCGCCCGACCTGCTGCTGGCCTGCTGCAACGGCAAGCACATCAAGGAAGCCATATTGACGGTGCAGAAGGCGGGCGAAAAGCCGCTGCCGTACGTCAAGATCACCTTGACCAACCTCCTCGTCACGTCCGTGTCCACCGGCGGGTCGGGTGGTGAGGATCGGTTGACCGAAAACGTCACCTTGAACTTCGAGAAGGTGAAGTTCGAGTATGACACCCAGACCGAGAAGGGAGCCAAAGGCGACCACTTCCAAATGGCCTGGGACATCGCTGCCAACAAGGCGGCTTAGTTCTCAATGATTGTCTGAAGGCCGCCGTGCCCGTGGCCCCACCGGGGTCACGGCGAGCGGCCCATATCTTGTGAAAGCCCAAGAACTCGTCCAGGCCGGGCGCGTGGATGAGTCGTTGACCCAGCTCCAGGACGAGGTGCGCCAAAACCCGGCCGATGCGCGCCTGCGGGTATTCCTGTTTCAGTTGCTCTGCGTGCTCGGCCAGTGGGACCGCGCCCTGACGCAACTCCAGGTGCTGGCCGGCATGGACTCCAGCAGCATGATGTTGGCGCGCCTCTTCCAGCCCGTGATCAATTGCGAGGTGTTGCGCGGCGAAGTCTTTACCGGCAAGCGCACCCCGATCATCTTCGGCGAACCCCAGGAATGGATGGGCCTGCTGGTCCAGGCCAACGAACTGTTCGGCCGCGGCGAGTCCGCGGCCGCGCGGGAGCTGCGGGACCGGGCATTCGAGGCCGCGCCCACTACCGCCGGGAAGATCAATGACCAGCCCTTCGAATGGATCGCCGATGCCGACCAGCGGTTGGGACCGGTGTTGGAGGTGATTCTGGAAGGCCATTACTACTGGGTGCCCTTCTGCCGCATCAAGCGCGTCTTTACCGAGAAGCCCTCGGACCTGCGCGACCTCGTCTGGATGCCGGCCCAGTTCCTTTGGACCAACGGCGGCGAGGCCTGCGGCCACATCCCCACTCGCTACCCGGCCACGGAAAGCTCCACTGACGCCGCGCTCCGGCTGGCGCGCAAGACCGAATGGACGGAGCCGGCCGAGGGCTTCAGCGTGGGCCGGGGCCAGCGCATCTTCGCCACGAATGAGGCGGACTATCCCCTCCTGGAATGCCGGACAATCGACCTGCTGGCGGCTGAGCCGGCCCGGTAAGCTCTCTCGTTGTCATGGCGGAGTGGACCCCTTTTGAGAAGCTTCAGCCCTGCCTGCTGGATCGGTTGACGGACGACGAGCCCAAAACCACCGAGGAAAGCAGAAACCAACGGATCATTTCCCTGTTGCGCTATAAACGGGGGGTCTTGCGCGACCTGGAATGGCTGTTCAACGCCAGCGCGCACCTTCCGGAAGAAGGCGGCGAGCGCCTCCGGTTGAGTGATTTTCCCGAAGCGCATCGCTCTGTGCTGAATTATGGCACGCGCCAGCTCTGCGGGTTGATCGCTCCGGACATGGATGAACTGGAACGCGAACTGATCGAAGCCATCCATGTGTTCGAGCCGCGCATCATCCGCCACAGTCTCACAGTCAAAGCCACGATGGAACGGCACATCATCGGCATCGAAATGCGGGGTGAACTGTGGGCCAATCCCGTCCCGGAACAGCTTTTCATCAAGACTCAGATCGACCTGGAAACCGGGCTAAGCCTGCTAGGAGACGCCTCCAATGGATGAACGGCTCCTGGACCACTACAACAATGAGCTGCGTCATTTGCGGGAGACGGCGGCGGAGTTTGCCCGGGAGTTTCCCAAAATCGCCGGCCGGCTGGCGCTGGACAAGGACGCCAAGGAAATCTGTCCCGATCCGTATGTCGAACGCCTGCTGGAAGGTTTTGCGTACCTGGCCGCGCGCATCCACCTGAAGCTCGACGCCGAGTTCCCCCGGTTCACTCAGTCGCTGCTGGAGACGGTCTATCCGCATTATCTCTCGCCGATTCCGTCGATGGCCGTCGTCCGTTTCGATCCGGAAGAAAACGACACCGCCCTGGCCGCGGGCATTCCGGTCCCGCGCGGCACGCTGATGCGCAGCAGCCTGGGCAAAGGCGAGCGCACAGCGTGCACCTTTCAAACGGCGCACACGGTCCGCTTGCTCCCCGTGCGGCTGGTGGAAGCCCGCTACTTCACACGCGATCTGGCGCAGTTGAACCTGCCCCCGGGCGTGTCGGCCAAGGCGGCCCTCCGCCTCCGGGTGCAGGCCACGGTAAGCGTCCCGTTCCAAGCCATCAAGCTGGATCCGGTGACCTTCTATATCCGCGGCGCGGATGAGTTCCCGGCCTTGGTTTACGAGCAGATCATCTCCCGCAAGTCGGCCCTCGTGCTGCAATCGCCGACCGAGCGCAACAAGACGCTCTCGGTGCTGCCGCCGACGAGCATTCGCCGCGTCGGCTTTGCGGACCAGGAAGCGCTGTTACCTCCTAGTCCGCGCAGTTTTGAGGGATACCGGCTGCTGCGCGAGTACTTCGCCTTTCCGCAGCGCTTCCTCTTTTTCGAACTGGCAGGCTTTGCCCCCGCGTTCGCGCGGTGCCCGGGCGACCAACTGGACCTGGTCATCGCGCTCAAAGAAGCCGACACGCGGCTGGAGGGCCGGGTGGACACATCCTGCTTCGAACTGTTCTGTACGCCGGCCGTCAACCTGTTTTCCAAGCATCTGGATCGCATCGACCTCTCCGACCGATTCTCTGAATTCCAGGTGGTCGCGGACCACAATCGGCCGCTCGATTTTGAAATCTTCGAACTGGAAACCGTCACCGGTTACGGGGCCGAGACGGGACAGGAACAGGAGTTCCGCCCCTTCTATCTGGCCAAAGACACCGATGTGGGCGCCGGGTCCTTCTACACCACGCACCGGGTGCCGCGCGTGCTGACCGCCCGGGAGAAACAGTTCGGACGCCGGTCGGCCTATGCGGGCACCGAAGTGTATCTGTCGCTGGTCGATGCCACCTCCGCGCCGTATCGCCCCGAGTTGCGCCAGCTCGGCATCAAGGCCCTCTGCACCAATCGTCATCTGCCGATCCAGATGGCGGTCGGAATCGGGCGCACGGATTTCACCATGGACCTGAGCGCGCCCATCACCGCGATCCGCTGTTTGAGCGGCCCCACGGTGCCCCGGCCGTCGCAGGCTGAAGGCCGTTTCTCGTGGCGGCTCATCAGTCATCTCTCGCTGAATTACCTCTCGCTGATCGACTCCAAAAGCGAAGATGGGGCCGCCGGCCTGCGGGAAATCCTCAAGCTCTACACCGACACCAGCGACCTGCAGACCGCCCGGCAGATCGAAGGCGTGCGCACGGTGCAGTCCAAACCCGTCGTGCGGCGGGTCCAGACGCCCGGGCCGATCACCTTCGCACGCGGCCTCGAAATCACGGTCACGTTCGATGAGCACGCCTTTGAAGGCACCGGCGTGTTCCTTCTGGGCACTGTCCTGGAACAGTTTTTTGGCAAATATGTCTCGCTGAATTCCTTCACTGAGACCGTCATTCGAACCCAACAACGCGGGGAGATCATGCGATGGCCGGCACAGATGGGCAGACGCCAGATTCTTTGATCGAGCGACTGGCACAGCACCCGTTCGCCTTTGATTTCTTCCGGGCGGTGCGGCTGTGGGAGAATCAACGACCGGACTTGCCGCGCATCGGCCATTCGCTATCGCCGACGCAGGATCCGTTGCGCTTTTGCCAGAATCCCTCCCTGACCTTTGCGCCGTCCACCTTGGAGATGCTGCGGCAGACGGCGGGGGATGCCGTCCCCAAACTCTTCGTGAATTTCTTCGGGCTGTTTGGACCCAATGCGCCCTTGCCGCCGCACCTCACCGAGTATGCCCGCGAACGACAGCTCCACTTCGGCGACCGCACGCTCGCGGCGTTCTTCAACGTGTTCCATCATCGGCTGATTTCCTTTTTCTACCGGGCCTGGGCCGCCAACCAGAAGGCGGTCGATCTGGACCGGCCCGATGACCAGCGGTATGCCTCCTTCATCGGGAGCTTTCTGGGCATTGGCATGGAGTCTTTGCAGCAGCGCGACGCCGTGCCGGATTGGGCCAAGCTTTGCTTTTCGGGCCGGCTGGCTTGCCAAACGCGCAACGCCGAGGGGCTGGAGGCCATCTTGCAGGCCTTCTTCGAAATCCACACCGAGGTGCTGACCTTCGTGGGGCGATGGCTGCAGCTCCCGCCCGACAGCCTTTGCAGGCTGGGCGAGACCCCCGAAACCGGCCGCCTCGGACTGACGACCATCCTGGGTTCCCGCATGTGGGAGTGCCAGCTCAACTTCCGTGTCAAACTGGGACCCATGAGCCTGCCGGATTACGAGCGGATGCTCCCGTACGGCGACTCGTTCCAACGCCTCAAGTACTGGATTGTCAATTACTGCGACGAACATTTCTTCTGGGACGTTCACCTGGTGTTGAAGGCCGCGGAAGTTCCGGACACCCGTCTGGGCAGGGCCGGCCGGCTGGGCTGGACCGTCTGGCTCAAAACCAAACCCTTCACCCGGGACGCGGATGACTTGATACTCATTCCCCCCAGGAATTGATGGTTAACTCCGGCAAGTCCCCGCAAACCATGCACGCCGTCTGAAGAAAGAGAACACTATGGCCGAAATCAAACGCACCACCCTCTTCGGAAAACTCAACAGCCTCGGCTACAAAGCCATCGAAGGCGCCACGATCTTCTGCAAGATGCGCGGCAATCCCTACGTGGAAACCGTGCACTGGCTTCACCAGTTGCTGCAGGTCCCGGATTCCGATGTCCACCGCATTCTCAAGCATTTCCAGATAGATGCGTCCCGGCTGGCCGCCGACCTGATCGCCGCCCTGGACAAGCTGCCGCGGGGGGCCACCGCCATCTCGGACTTTGCGCCCGACATTCCCAGCGCCATCGAACGCGGCTGGGTGTACGGCACGCTCATGTTTGGTGAATCCCAGGTTCGCACCGGCCACCTCGTCGTAGGCTACCTGAACAGCGACCTTCGCCACAAGTTTCTCGCCATCTCCAAGGAGCTTTCCAAGATCAAACTGGAAACGCTCACCGACAATTACGCGAAAATCGTCGGCGGCTCGGCGGAAGATGCGCTGCGCGCCAGCGATGGTTCCGGCTTGAGCGCTGGCGCCGCCCCTGGCGAAACCAGCGGGGCCATCCCGCCAGCGGAAATGGGCAAGCAGGAGGCCCTCAAGCGCTTCACCATCGACCTCACGGAGAAGGCCCGCAAAGGTGAAATCGATCCCATCGTGGGCCGGGACGAAGAGATTCGCCAATGCGTCGATATCCTCATGCGCCGCCGCCAGAACAATCCGATCCTGACCGGCGAGGCGGGCGTCGGCAAAACCGCCGTGGTCGAAGGTTTCGTGCATCGCATTCTCGCCGGCGACGTGCCGCCGGCGCTTAAAGCCGTAAGCATTCGTTCGCTCGATGTGGGCTTGCTCCAGGCCGGCGCAAGCATGAAGGGCGAATTTGAGCAACGCCTCCGCAGCGTCATTGATGAAATCCAAGCCTCGCCCAAACCCATCATCCTCTTCATTGACGAAGCCCACACGCTCATGGGCGCGGGGGGCAGCGGGGCCAGCGACGCCGCCAACCTGCTCAAGCCCGCCCTCGCGCGCGGCACGCTCCGCACCATTGCCGCCACCACCTGGGACGAATACAAGCGCCACATCGAGAAGGACCCGGCGCTCACCCGTCGGTTCCAGGTGGTCAAGGTCGAGGAACCCGGCGAAGACAAGTGCATCCGCATGATGCGCGCGGTGATGGTTCCGTTCGAAAAGCACCACAAGGTGCAGGTCCTCGACGAAGCCCTCGACGGCGCCGTGCGCCTCTCGCACCGTTACATCGCCGGGCGCCAGTTGCCCGACAAGGCCGTGAGCCTCATCGATACTGCGGCTGCCCGCGTGGCCGTCAGCCAGCACGCCGTGCCGCCGGAGGTGGATGATTGCCGCCGCCGCATCCAGGCGCTGGAGACGGAACTGGGCATTCTCGGCCGCGAAACCGCCACCGGCCTCGACCACCAGGCCCGCCAGACCGAAATCAACGAGAAGCTGGCCAAAGAGAAGGAAACGCTCGCCGGCTTGGAGAAGCATTGGAACGAGGAGAAGGAACTTGTCGGCAAGATCCTCGACCTGCGCGCCAAGCTCCGCGCCGCGGGCTCCACCATCGAGGCCCAGCCCAACGAGATGAAGCCCGCCGATCCCAAGGACGCCATCACCCCCGCAGAGCGCGACAAGCTCCTCGCGGAGCTGAAGGAATTCCAAGAGAAGCTAAAGCAGTTTCAGGGCGAGTCGCCGCTCATCTTCCCCAGCGTCGATGCCAACGCCATCGCCAGCGTGGTAGCGGACTGGACCGGCATCCCCGTGGGTCGTATGGTGAAGAACGAGGTCGAGCAGGTGCTGGGCCTGGCCGACATCCTGGAGCGCCGCGTCATCGGCCAGCGGCACGCGCTGGAAATGATCTCGCGCCGCATTCAGACCAGCCGCGCCCGGCTGGACAATCCCAATCGCCCCATCGGCGTCTTCATGCTGGCCGGTCCCAGCGGTACCGGCAAAACCGAGACGGCGCTCACGCTGGCCGAAGCGCTCTACGGCGGCGAGCAGAACCTGATTTCGATCAATATGAGCGAGTTCCAGGAAGCGCACACGGTGAGCACGCTCAAAGGTTCGCCGCCCGGTTACGTCGGCTACGGCGAGGGCGGAGTTCTCACCGAGGCGGTGCGCCGTCGCCCTTACAGTGTGGTCTTGCTGGACGAAGTGGAAAAAGCCCATCACGACGTCCACGAAATTTTCTTCCAGGTCTTTGACAAAGGCTGGATGGAAGATGCGGAAGGCCGCTACATTGATTTCAAGAACACCATCATCATCCTGACCACCAACGCCGCGCAGGATGTCATCGTGAACCTGTGCAAAGACCCCACGTTGATGCCGAGCGCCGAGGGGCTGGAAAAGGCGCTGCGCGGGCCGCTGGTCAAGGTGTTTCCCGATGCCTTGCTCAATCGCCTGGTGGTCGTGCCCTTCTATCCCATCAGCAAGGAAGTCCTGCAGCGGATCATCAAGCTGAACCTTTCGCGGGTGGAGAAACGCGTAAAGGAAAACCACAAGGTTTCGTTCACCTATGACGACAGCGTGCCGGAATTGATCGGCCAGCGCTGCACCGAGTTGGAGCGCGGCGCCCGCATGGTGGACGCGCTGATCACGAACACGATGCTGCCCGAAATCGGCCGCGAATTCCTCTCGCGCCTCGCCGCCGGCGGCACCATCAACCGCGTACACGTGGGCGTGGCCGACGGCAATTTCAAGTTTGCGTTTGATTGATAACTGAATTCGCCTATGGCTGAGCCCGAAGACAAGCAGTGCCGCCCCCTGTTGAAGTCCACTTCGGACTTGGTGGTGCTGTCATTTGAGGTGGCGGGCAAGGAGGCCGAGCGTTTGCCTGCACGGATCAGCGAAGCGCTGCGGTCGGAAGACGTGCAGAAGGCCATCAAAGCGGCGCTGGACAAAGAGGCCCAGAAGCTGATCGAGGCCCAGGAATCCGGGAAGGCAGCCGACCCGAAGCAGGGCGAGGCCGTCTTGACGAACTTGGGCGAGGCCGCCTTCAACGCCGTGTCGGCGGACGTGCGCAAGCAGATCGAACACGCGCCCCAGGTCAAGAGGCTCCAGAAGGACGCCAAGCAGGTCCTCGAAGACTTCAAGTGCAGTCCCGTCGGCGTCTGGGTCAACGAGAACCAAACATTCATTTATATCGTAGGCGCGGTGCTCGCGCTGGGGGGCGGCGCGGCCTTGTACTACACGAAGTCGGGAGACTTTGTGGCCAAGTTCGTCGAGGGCAAGGGCAAGACCATCCAGTTGGGGAAAATCGAAATCAGCGGCAAGCTGACCAAGTTCCAGCCCTCCACCCGGACGGTCGGCGCGTCGGTGGGCTTGTCGGGCAAGTGGAAGGCCTTGAATGCCGACTTCACCCTTTCCGGCACTGCGGTCGGCAGCCAGGGGACCGTTTCGGCAGACGGGAAGATCGTCATCCCCCTGACGGAAAGTCTTACCGCGATGACTTCCGCTCGCTTTGACTTGGGCGCGCTGCCGGGCTCCAATGAACCGCGGCTGCGGTTGCTGCCTGCGCAGCCCCAGACGGGTTGGAACCAATACCATTACCGGGTCGCGGCGGGACTGAGCTTCAAGAATGACGTGCTGACGTGGGACCTGCTGGGCGTGGTGGACAACTCCAAACCCAGCGGTTCCTTGAAGGCCACTTACCAGCACACCTTCACGGATTGGCGGCTGCAAACCGGCGTGGGCGTGGAGGCGGGCCCGGGCAATTTCTCAGGCCGGGCCACCGTGGGCTTGGCCAGCCGGCGCAAAGACCTTCCGCTGGAAATCAACACGCAGGCGGAGGTGAACTCCCAAGGTGTTTACAGGGTGCAGACGAACCTGGTTTTCCGGTTTAAATAGCCTTGATCCTCGGGTCGGTGCGGGACGGCTCAACCAATCGCCGGTGAGCCCGCCGCTGGCGGTTTTTGCTTGAGCAGTTGCGAACAACAGCGGATAAGGAAGTCACTCTATGAAACACATCTCTTTTACGAGCGCACGAAATGCACTCACTGCCTTGGCACTGGCGGCCGCCCTGGTGCCGGTCTGGGCGGCGGACAACGCAACTCCTTTCATCGGCCATTGGGCGCTTACCATACCCGGCGGCGGCGCTGGCTGGCTGGGCATCACGAAGGAACAAGGGTATTACGACGGCGGCATCCTGTGGGGCGGCGGCAGCGTGCTGCCCGTGGACAGCGTCTTCTTCCCCGACGACACGATGTGGGTGACCCGCGTTAACGAGGTGAAACGCAAAGACGCCAGTGGCAAAGTCGTGCGGACCCAGCGGTTCACGGAGGCTATCGTCGCCAAGGTGGACGGCGACACGTTGAGCCTGACCCGCTTTGCGCCGCGTGAAAACGGTCTGGGCGTTCGCACGGAAGAATTCACCGGCAAACGGATCCCGCCGGTGCCGCCGACGCCTGACTTGGCCAACGTGAAATTCGGCGAGCCGGTCGTGCTGTTCAACGGGCAAGACCTCGCTGGCTGGAAATTGACCAGCCCGGGACAAGTCAACGGTTGGAGTGTGAAAGAGGGCGTGCTGATCAACCGGCCCGAACAGGAGGAAGGCAAGCCGCACAAGTCCTACGGCAATCTCCGCACCGAAAAGGTATTTGAGGATTTCAACCTCAAGCTCGAAACGCGCGTACCCAAGGGCGGCAACAGCGGCATTTACTTGCGCGGCATCTACGAAGTGCAGGTGGCGGACTCCTTTGGGAAGAGATTGGATTCTCACAACATGGGCGGCATCTATAGCCGCATCACGCCGACGGCGAACGCGGAAAAGCCCTTCGGCGAATGGCAGACCTTTGACATCACGCTTGTGGACCGCCACGTCACCGTTGTCCTGAACGGCACGAAGATCATCGACAACCAGCCGCTGCTCGGCTGCACCGGCGGCGCGCTGTGGTCCGATGTGTTCCGTCCCGGTCCGCTGTATTTGCAGGGCGACCACACCGGCGTGGACTATCGCAACATCGTCCTTCGACCGGTGAACAAGTAGATCCCGGATGCGAAGCGGGAGGGTTGGGAGTCAGTCTGCTCAACGGGCAGATGCCCAGCCCAGGTTGCCCCGGAGTTGGCTGACTCCCCCACTGAGCCGTATCAAGTGATGATGGAGACAGGCGGGGCACCTGTCCTACGGCACGGACACGGCCCATAGCCAAAACAAAAAGCGCGGGCGAAACGCCCGCGCTCCCCCTATCCTTTGACTCCCACGAATGTTACGGGATGAACCTCATGAGAAAATAGCAAACGCCGACCAAAACCAGCAGCAATACCAGTGACGCCACGTGATGGTTAGCGCTACTCCGTCCTGCCGGTTGGGCGCCGATGTGGGTCCACGGATCGTCTTCTTCCCCCACCGGAACCACCCGAAGCCTGGTCTTGTTTGGCCACAACCAACGGTCTTGTTTCACAATCCCCCTATAACCGACAATGCTGGGATAAACAATGGGAGCGCTCACGAATCCCCGGGTACGCAAAACCACGATTTGGCTCCTCAGAACCTTGTCCATCTCCTTTCGTCCGTTCTGATCGGTCTGTGGATCAAGGCGTTGGGTGCAAGGCGTCGCCTGTGAATCGGGCGGAGTCTGGTGGTGGAGTGGCTCGTGAAATCTGCGCCAGCGGCACCGCCCGTCCGCCGTCACGCCGCATCCAGAATGGCGCCAAAGCGCACGCCGCGCGTGCTGATATACAGTTCCGGAAAGTCGAAATGCGCCAGCACCGCTTCGTAAATGGCGACGCCCATCAGGATGATGTCGGCGCGGTTGGACGGCAGGCCGATGATCTTCTTGCGCTCGGCGAGCGGCCGGCTCCAGAGATGCACCATGAATTCGAGCACTTGCTGTCGGCTCAGCCGCGTGCCGTCCACCCGCTGGCGATCAAAGTGGGCCAGCTCCAGTGCCATGCAGGCCAGCACGGTGCTCGTGCCGCCGGCGCCGACCAGGCGCGCGTCGCGGCGGAGCGATTCGCCCAGCGAGGACTCCAGGGCCGGCGCAATCTGCTGGTTGAAAAAATCGGTGAGCCACCGGCGGCAACCAGCCAGGTCGGCCAGACTTGGAGGATCGCCGGGACGCAACTTTTCCAGCAATCGGACGGCGCCGATGGGAAAGCTCTGGCGGAAGGAGTGATGGTCATGCTGGCCGAGAATGAGTTGGGTGCTGCCGCCGCCCACCTCCAGGATCAACAGAAGCTGGTCGGCCAGATTGGGGTCCGTGGAGACGCCGCGGAAAGCCCACTCCGCTTCCTGCTCCCCGGAAATGACTTCCACACGCAGTCCCGTCGCCGCCTGGATGGCCGCGGTCAGTTCCTGCCGATTCACCGCATCGCGCGCGGCGCTGGTGGCGATGACGCGAATGGAGACGGCTTCCATCTGCCGGGCCAGCGCGGCAAACTCGGCCACCGCTTGCGCCGTCTTCTCGATGGCCTCCGCTTGCAGCCGATGGGTCTCGTAGAAACCGCGGCCCAGCCGGGTCTGCCAGCTCTTTTCGGTTACCGGGTTGACCGTATGGGGCTGCACTTCCGCCACGAGGAGTTTGACGGAGTTGGTGCCGACATCAATGACTGCCCTGCGCGCATTCAACATGGCTGCCGGCTATTTAACCCGCGCCACGCCCTTCTCCAACGACAAAAATCGGGTTGTTTTCTGGTTTTGCCTGCCCGGCCCCTACGGCTATAGTCCGCCGGTCTGCTGCAACCAATCCCGGCCTGGACTGGCCGGAAGCAACTGAAACACTCATGGCACAACCGCCGAGCAGAATGCACGCTGGCCCCTTCCTGGTCGGCGCCGTAAACCAGCGCTGGCGGCAATTCCGCAAAGCGCTTAAACGGTGTCGGCAGAAATGCGCGGAGAAGTCCGTCCATGACCTGCGGATCGCGATCCGTCGGCTTTTATCGCTGCTGGAATTGGTCGGAGGCGTTCTCGGGGAAAAGGCCGTGCAAGAGATCAGCCGAAGGCTGAAGAAGCACTTGGATCTGCTCAGCCCGTTGCGGGACGCGCAAGTCCGGTTGCTTCATCTGGAGAAGCTGGCGGGCCAGTTCCCGGAACTGGTGCCCCTGCTAAAAGCCGCTCGAAAGGAGGAGGGCAACTTGCTGCGCCGCATCCGCCGGAAGGTGAAGACGATCAAGACAGGCCGCTTCAAACGTTTCGTCACGAAAGCCGGGAAGGAGATCCAGAAGAAGTTGCAGAGTCCCGGAGCGGAGCGACGGGAGGATCAAGCGTTGCACAAAGCGGTGGCCGCTGCCTTCGGCCCCGTGGCCGTGCGGTGGCAACGCTTCGACGCGGCCGACCCGGCCACCCTTCACCGCGGACGCGTCGCCTTCAAAAAGTTCCGCTACCTCGTCGAGGCGCTGCAGCCCCTCTTGCCCGGCGTGGGCGCGCGGGAACTCCGGCAGATGCACGAATTCCAGCGGCGCATGGGCGAAATCCAGGACCTCGAAGTGCTCTCCCAATGGCTCAAGGAGTATGGGGCGGGAAAGAAGGCTGGCGCCTCCAGCTCCACCGCGCGCGTTCAGCAGGAACTGGCTCGCCGGCATCAGCGGAAAATCGCCTTGTTCCTGAAAGCCTCGGACCAAGTTTACCAGTTTGCCAGCCAGGTTGGATTAGGGCAGACTATGGGCATGGATTCACAAAAAAGATAGGTTGCTATGGAGCTCTACTTTCTCAGACACGCCAAAGCGGTCCAACGCAACGTGCGCAGCAAAATGCCGGACAGCGCCCGGCCCCTCACGCCTGAAGGCGAAGAGAAGATGCGCAGCGTGGCGAAGGGCATCAACCGGTTGGGACTCACTTTTGACTTGATCCTTTCCAGCCCCTGCATCCGGGCGCGGCGCACGGCCGAGATCCTGGCGGAAGCGCTGAAGGCTTCGGACCGGCTCAAGCTTTCCTCCGCTGTGGCGCCGGAGGCGGACCCGCGGGAACTGATGCGCGAGTTGAACCGGTATCGCCTCAAGCTGGACAGCATTGTGCTCGTCGGTCATGAACCCGCCTTCAGCGAACTGATTTCGACGCTCATCTCCGGCGGCCCGGGGACGCGGCTGGACATGAAGAAAGCCGGTCTGTGCAAGCTTACGGCCGCCTCCCTGCGTTACGGTCAGTGCGCCACTCTGGAATGGCTGCTCACGCCGCGGCAGCTCGTGCTGCTGGGTCGGAGCTAGCGGCCGGCCTCTGCGACGAATGGCATTTCCGGAGCCCGGCGTCCTTTCTTTTCGGTGCCCGCCATGAAATCGTTCAAGCCCGCCCACTTCATCAACCGGGAACTAAGCTGGCTGGAGTTCAACCAGCGCGTGCTGGACGAAGCGCTCGACCGGCGGACCCCGTTGCTGGAGCGGGTCAAGTTCTTCTGCATCGTCAGCTCCAATCTGGACGAGTTCTTCGAGGTGCGCGTGGCCGGACTCAAGCAGCAGGTCGAGGCCGAGGTGGTCGAACGCAGCCTGGACGGTTTGACGGCTTCGGAAACGTTCCGCGCCATCCGCCGGCGGGTGAAACAGATGGTGGACGACCAATACAGGTGCTGGCGCGAGCAGTTGGTGCCGGAACTGGCCCGGCACGGCATCCGGTTCCTGAGGCCTGAGGAGTTGGCCGAGACCGATCTCGCCTTCATTGAAAGTTTCTACCGCGCCCAGGTGCGTCCGGTGCTCACGCCATTGTCCATTGATCCGGCACATCCGTTTCCGCAGTTGCTCAACAAGTCGTTGAACCTGATGGTGCAGGTGGAAGTGGCGTTCTCCGGCCAGCCCTTGCGCCAGTTGGCGGTGGTGCAGGTGCCCCTGGTGCTCCCGCGCCTGGTGCGTTTGCCGCGCGAGGACGGTTCCATGGATTACGTGTTGCTGGGGCGTCTGATCGGCCACTTCCTGGCGGATCTGTTTCCCGGCACAAAGATTCTCGGTTTCTGGCCTTTCCGCATCACGCGCAATAGCGAGCTGTATATCGACGAGGAAGAAACCGCCAGCCTGCTTAAAGCCGTGGAGAACGAACTGCATAACCGCCGCAAGGGCGACGCGGTCCGGTTGGAAATTGCGGCCGATTGCCCGGCCGAGATCCGCCAGGCGTTGCTGGGCACGTTCCGGCTGGGCGAGGAGGACTTGTATCTCATCGACGGTCCGTTGCAGCCGGCGCGCTTGATGGCGGTGTGCGAAGGCGACCATTCGCCGGAGCTGCGCGATCCGCCCTTTGTGGCCCCCGTCGCGGTCGCCTTGCGCGAGCGAACCGACCTCTTTGCCGCCATCCGCGAGCGCGACATCCTGCTCCATCATCCGTACGAGAATTTCAGCCGCGTGATCGCCTATCTGGAGCAGGCGGCCGCCGACCGCGACGTGCTGGCCATCAAACAAACGATGTACCGCACCGGCGGCGATCCGGGCATCATCGGCGCGCTGATGAACGCGGTGCGGAATGGGAAACAAGTGACCGTCGTCGTCGAGTTGCGCGCCCGCTTCGACGAAGCCAACAACATCCAGTGGGCGCGCCAGCTTGAAGACGCGGGGGTGCACGTCGTGTACGGCCTGGTCGGCTACAAAATCCACTGCAAGATGTGCCTGGTCGTCCGGCGTGACGAGGACCGCATCCGCCGCTACGTGCATCTCAGCACCGGCAATTACAATCCGACCACCGCGCGTCTGTACACGGACGTCGGGCTGCTGACCTGTCAGCCGGACTTCGGCGAAGACGCGACGAACCTGTTCAACCTCCTGACCGGCATCTGCCAGTTCCGGAGCATGCGCAAGCTCCTCGTGGCGCCGTTCGATCTGCGCGACCGGATGCTGGCGCTCATTGAGCGCGAAACCGGGAACGCACGGCAAGGACTCCCCGCCCGGATCATGGCCAAGATGAACGCGCTGGTGGACCAGCAGGTGATCGAAGCGCTGTATCGGGCCTCGGAGGCGGGCGTGAAAATCGACCTCATTGTTCGGGGCATCTGCTGTCTGCGTCCGGGCGTGAGTGGATTGAGCACGAACATCACGGTGCGCAGCATCGTGGATCGCTTTTTGGAGCACAGCCGGATTTTCTACTTTGAAAACGCCTGCCGGCCGGAGGTGTTCATCAGCAGCGCGGATTGGATGCCGCGCAACTTCTTCCGCCGCATCGAAACAGCGTTTCCCATTGAAGACGGCAACCTGCGGGAGCGTGTGATTAACGAACTGCTGGCCATCTCGCTACGGGACAACCTCAAGGCGCGTTTTCTGCAGGCAGACGGTTCCTATCGTTGCGCCGCGCCGGTGAAAGGGAGCCAGTCGAGGCGAAGCCAGTGGGAGTTCGTGGCCCGGGCCGTCGGTGAGGAAGACACTCCCAGCCGAAGAGCGGCCAGCAAACCCCGGCACCCGCAAGTCAAACTCGCCCCGCGACCGGCGGCGTTGGGCCGGAAGCGGAGGTAGGCCATCGTTCAGGAGCCGGAGCCGGACGCCCCGGCGCGCCCTACTCCTTCTTCGTCCCACGCCGCGCCAGCACGGCCCCGCCAGTGATGCCCGCGTCGTCGCCGAGTTTGCAGGCCTTAATCTCGATGCCCTTGGCGGTGCCGGGCAACGCATGCTGGCGCGCTGTATCCACAATGATGCGCATCATCTCGTCCTCCAGCGCTTCGATCAGGCCGCCGCCCAGCACGACCACTTCGGGATTAAATAGGTTGAGCACGTTACCGACGGCGATGCCGGTGTGGTGCGCCGCTTCTTCGATGATCTTCTCCACGAACTTGTCGCCCCGCCGAATGGCTTTGCGCAGGTCGCCGCTTCGCATGTCGTCCAGGTCCTTGCCCAGCATTTCGGTGAGGAGAGTCTTCTGTCCGTCCTTCACTGCGGCGTTGATTTTCCTGAAAATAGCGGTGCGGCTGGCCAGGGCTTCGAAGCAACCTTCGCTGCCACAGCCGCACTTCGGCCCGTCCACTTGCAGAACCATGTGGCCGACTTCGCCCGCGGCGTGGTTGAACCCCGAATACAGTTCGCCATTGAGGATCAAGCCCGCGCCGATGCCGGTGCCCAAAAAAATCCCCACGACGTGGCGTGGCTTGGCCTGCAGTTCGACTTCATAAACGCCGAGCGTGCACAGGTTGCAGTCGTTCTCGGCGAACACCGGAACTTCCAGGTGTTTCTCCAGTTCCTTCTTCAGCGGGATGTCTTCCCACTTCGGCAGGTTGGGCGCGAAGATGACCCGGCCGGTTTCCGCATCCACGGCGCCCGGCGCGCCGACGCCGACGCCCCGGACGGCTTTGAGGTCCAGGTCGCATTCATCCACGGCGTCCTTCACACAACGCGCGATCCGCTCGATGATGGCGTCGGGCCCGCGCTGCGGCTTGGTGCTGATCCGGGCGTTGCCGATGCACTGCATGGTGGAGTTGAAAACGCCGGCGTAGATCTTGGTGCCGCCCAAATCCACTCCGATAAAATGGTTGCTGGCTTCGCCCATAGTCTCCGAGGTGCCGTTAGTGAGAATGTTTCAGGACCGAGTCGATCTTGCTCTTCAATTGCGCGGACGTTTCCTCCACGGACCGGCTGCCATCCACGATGGTGAAACCGTAGGTGGTCTGCATGCGCTTGAATTCCTTGGTGAGCAGCACCTGGTATTTCAGGAAGCTGTCAAAGATATCGCGCGAAAGCCCCAGGTCCATGCCGCTTTCCCAGTAGTCCAGGGCGGCGTTCTTGGCAAAGGTGCGTTGCACCAGTTCCTCGGGCGGCACGTTCAGGTAGAACACGGCGTCCGGCACCAGCGCGACGCCGTAGAGGTTCTTCAGCCATTTCTCGTCCATGCCGCGCACGAGGTCGCGCGCCATGAGCGTGTAAATGTAGCGGTCGGCCAGCACCATCGCGCCGGCCCGCAGGGCGGGCAGAATGACGTTCTCCAACTGGTCGGCGAAGTCGGTGGCGTAAAACAGGCTGAGCGTCGTGTGGCTGAGAATGTTGCCCCCTTTAGCCAGCTCCAACTCCTCGCTCACGAGCGTGGAGCGCTTCAAGCCAACCTGCACCGTGGCATGCCCGCTGGCCTCGAGCAACTGCACCAGCTTCGCAATCTGTGTGGAGCGGCCCGAGCCGTCGGCGCCCTCCATCACGATGAGCTTGCCGCCCAGTCTGTTCAAATCGACGCCCGGGATGCCATGGCCATACCAACGCCGCGGGGCGGGACGCGGCAAAAAGACGCGGGTATCGAACGGACGTTTATCGCTGCGCGTACTCATCTTCCACGGATTCGGGTTCGACCTTGACGACCTTCCGGGCCGGACGGGCGGACGGCGGACTGGGGAGCGGATATTCGCGTTGGAAGGCCGCCAGATTCAGCTTCCGGGCCAGCAGGTTCCGCACATCGGATTGCTGGACCTCGATGGGCCGGTTGGCGTCAATGACCAGGAAGTCAAACTCCGTGCTCATGGCCAGGTACTGTTCCAGGATGCGGCCCTGGAAGATGCGAAAGCTCTCGTACGGATCATTCGACAGGTGCAGGTCCATGCCGGCCTCGAAATACTTCAACTTGGGCCGGCCATCGAGGATGCGATGCAGCGACACTTCGAGTTCGGCCTTGAAGAAAAAGGTCAGGTCCGGCAAGGCCGCGAAGCTGTAAAGGCCCCGCACCCATTCCGGCGGACAACCCCGCACGGTGTCGCGGGCGAACGCGGTGAAAATGTAGCGGTCGCACAGCACGATGAATCCCGCCCGGAGCAGCGGCACGAGGTGGCGTTCGTAGCGATCGGCAAAATCGGTCGCGTGGATCAGGCTGAAGGTGGTGGGTGTGAGCAACTCGCGCTTTTTGCCCTTGCTGGTGGCGGACTTGACCAGTTCCGACGAGTTCCACTCGCTGAAATAGACCTTCACCCCCTGGAGTTCAAGCCAGCGTTTCAGCAGATAGATTTGCGTGGACTTGCCCGAACCGTCCAGGCCCTCCACCGCAATCAGCCGGCCTGGAAATTTCAATTCGGCAAACGTTTTCAACATTGCGGGCTCAGATTAAACACTGCGACCGGGAACACAATATTTTTCCAAGGTCGGACGCTTTGACAAACACCAATACCTTGCACTGCCCCAGCGCGGAACGCCGAGTTTATCCGGCAGACGGGCAGGCCGCGCGGTTGCTGCCGGATGTATCCGGCGTTCCGGGAGTGCGACCCAACTGCGTCCTCCAAGGCCACGGGAGCGCCAGAAGCCAGGCACCCCTCGAAGAAGACAATTCGGGAGAAGCCTACTTGGGCGGCTGGGGTTTCTCCGCCGCCGCGGGGTTCTCGGCCTTGGCCGGCTTCTCCGCCTTGGGGGGCCGGTCGGTTCGGGGTGGCCTTGGCCCTCGGGGGGGTCGGTCGGGCCGGGCGGGCCGGTCGGACTTCTCGCCTTTGGCTTCCGCACCCGGTTTGGCTTCAAGTCGTCGGCCGCGCTTCTCGGTTCTCACCGGAGCGCCTTCCTTGGGGGCCGCCTCTTTCGCGCCCCCCTTGGCCTCCGCAGGGGCCTCGGCCGGCGTTGGCAGCGGCGTGGTGCTTTCCACGCGCACTTTCAAGGTGGTGGTCACGTCATGGTGCAGGCGCATTTCCACGTCGTGCTCTCCAAGTATGCGAATCGGGTGTTCGAGATGGATTTTCTTCTTGTCCAACGAAATGTCGAACTGGTGCTTGAGCTCGTCGGCGACGGTGCCGGCGGTGACGGCGCCGAACATCTTGCCATCGTCCCCGGTTTTGACCTTCACCAGGCAGATGAGCTTCGCCAGGCTCTTGGACAACTCGGCCATGCTGTTGTACTCGTGCGCTTCGCGTTCGGCGCGGCGCTGGCGCAGCGCTTCGATGCGGCGCTTGTTCGCCGCGGTGAGCGGGACGGCCAGGTGTTGCGGGAAGAGATAATTGCGGGCGTAGCCGGCCGCCACCTTGACGTGGTCGGACTCGGCGCCCAGGCCGACGATGTTTTCGATGAGAATGACTTCGGTTTTTGCCATAGTGAAAAATGATTGGGGGCTGGGAGTTGAGCCAAGCAGCGCGGGACTCTCAGCGTCGCGGGTTAGAACGGCACATCGTCTTCGGGCGGCGGGCCGTCGGGTTCGGCGGCAGGTTCCGATTCCGCCGGAGCGGCCGCCGGCGCGGCTTGGGCCGGGGCAGGACGAGGGCGAGGCGCGTCACCGGTCGCGGCGCCCGCGTCCGCCGCCCGGCCGGAGTCCACGAAGGAAAAGGACTCCAAAACAACCTTCAGTTTGCTTTGCTTCTGATGCGTGTTCTTGTCCTCCCACGTGTCCTGCTTGAGGCGGCCTTCCACCAGCAAGGGTCGGCCTTTTTTCATGTATTGAGCGATGACCTCCGCTTGGCGGCTCCACACATCCACGTCCACGAAGCTCACTTCCTCTTTGGATTCTCCGGTTTCGCTTTTCCAAGTGCGGTTGACGGCGAGCGTGATCCGCGTAACGGCCGTGCCTTTGGGGGTGTAGCGCAACTCCGGGTCGCGCGTCAGGTTGCCCATCAAGATGACTTTGTTGAAGCTGGCCATGGTTCAAATTACTTGGGGGCGGTCGTCGCCGCCGG
>Ga0316630_10000096_pt1 | contig 20846 bp, 18 predicted proteins | sample OWC_May_M1_C1_D6_FD_207658 | JGI IMG/M metagenome (GOLD analysis project Ga0316630, IMG submission 207658) | Wetland soil microbial communities from Old Woman Creek delta, Ohio, United States - OWC_May_M1_C1_D6_A | ecosystem: Environmental > Terrestrial > Soil > Wetlands | place: USA: Ohio...
CGAGCCGAGGAATTGCGGTGCTCGACGTGAACTACGGCGGAAGCACTGGCTACGGCCGGGCGTATCGCGAGCGCCTCAACGGCGCGTGGGGCATCGTGGACGTGGACGACTGTTGCTATGGCGCGAGATACCTCGCCGCAGAGGGGCGCGTGGATGGGCAGCGCCTCGCCATCCGGGGCGGGAGCGCCGGAGGTTACACCACGCTGGCCTGCCTCGCCTTCCGGAAGGTTTTTGCCGCCGGGGCGAGCCACTACGGAGTCAGCGACTGCGAGATTCTCGCCCGGGACACGCACAAGTTCGAGGCGCGCTACCTGGACACCCTCATCGGCCCGTATCCCGAGCGGCGCGACCTCTACATCGCGCGCTCGCCCCTGCACCACCTCGACGGCCTCGATCGCCCGGTGATTTTCTTCCAGGGCCTGGACGACAAGGTCGTCCCGCCGAACCAGGCGGAGATGATCTTCGACGCGCTACGACGGCGCGGGGTCGTCACCGCCTACGTGCCCTTCGCTGGCGAGCAGCACGGCTTCCGAAAGGCGGAAAACATCCAACGCGCGCTGGAGGGAGAGCTGTACTTCTTCGCCAAGGTCTTCGGATTCGAGACCGCGGACCCCTTCCCCCCTGTCCCGATCGAGAACCTCTAGCCGGCCGCTGAAGAAGTCCCATCGGAAATACCGATTCCATGCATTGACAGTTCTTGGTTAGCGGGCTAACGTTTTTCACCGCGTGCTTCCTCGGCGGACCTCGACGAAAGGCGCGAGGGAGCCGCCCGTTCCCGTCCAACCCACGCGCGACCACTCCTCCCTCCGGAATGCCGCGCTCTTTGGGCGAAGGAGAATCCATATGAATCGGCGACAGTTCCTGCGATCGTCCATCAGCTTCTCGGCTCTCAGCGTTCTGCCGGTCCGATTGCCCCTCGCGGGCGCCGCGGCCGAGAGCGGCACGTGGCGGAACTTCGAGGTCACGACACAGGTTGAAGTTCTCAAACCCGAAGGAATCACGCGCGTCTGGTTGCCCACGCCCCTCACCGTCGAGACACCGTATCAGAAGCCCTTGGGCAACACCTGGAAGGCGGAGGGCGGAAAAGTCGCTTCGCAAACCGACCCCAAGTACGGCGCAGGTATGCTGTCGGCGGAGTGGCCGGCCGGTCAGAAGCCGCTGCTGACTCTCACCAGCCGCTTTGCGACGCGGGACATTGCCGTGGACCTCGCCGGGCCGGGTCGAACGCCCGCTGAGCAGGCGACGGAACTCCAGAAGTACCTCGAGCCCACGGAACTCCTTCCGACCGACGGGATCGTCAAGCAGACTGCCGACGACATCGTCCGGGGCGCCAAGGCCGACCTGGACAAGGCCCGCGCCATCTACGAGTGGATCGTGGAGAACACGTTCCGCGATCCCAAGACGCGCGGCTGCGGCCTGGGGGACATCAAGTTCATGCTGGAGTCCAAGAACCTGAGCGGGAAGTGCGCCGACCTGAATGCGCTCTTCGTCGGCCTGGCCCGGGCGGTGGGCATTCCGGCCCGGGACGTCTACGGAATCCGCGTGGCCGACTCCGCCCTGGGCTACAAGAGCCTGGGCAAGAGCGGCGACATCACCAAGGCCCAGCACTGCCGGGCCGAGTTCTACCTGGCCGGCTACGGATGGGTGCCCGTGGATCCCGCCGACGTCCGCAAGGTCGTCCTAGAAGAGGGAGGGGGGAAACCGCTCCAGGATCCGATGGTAATCGCCGCGCGCCGACGCCTCTTCGGCTCGTGGGAGATGAACTGGCTCGCCTACAACACCGCCCACGATCTCCTCTTGCCGGGCGCGTCCCGCGGGAAGGTTCCGTTCTTCATGTACCCGCAGGCCGAGACCGCCGAGGGCCGCCTGGACTGTCTCGACCCCGAGCACTTCAAGTATCAAATCGGCGCCCGGGAAGTCGCCGCGTGATTCGGGCGTTGGGCCGATGCCTCGTCGTCGGCCTCCTCCTGGGCCTGGCCGGCGCATCCGGCGCGGCCCAGGAGGCCGAACTCCCCGCCTGGACGGGCGGACCGACTCCCCCCCTCGCCGTCACGGACCTTGACGGACGCCATCACGAGCTGACCGATTATCGGGGGAAGGTACTGCTGGTGAACTTCTGGGCCACCTGGTGCGCGCCGTGTCGGGAGGAGTTACCGTCGCTCGAGCAACTGCGCGACGCGCTCCGCGGCCGACCCTTCGAGGTGCTGGCGGTCAACGTCAACGAGGGTGATTCGCGCGTGAAGCGCTTCCTGGCCGAAGTCCCGTTGCGGCTGCCGGTCCTCCTGGACCGGACCGGCGATGTGCAGCGGGCCTGGAAGGTCCGTGGCCTGCCCGCCACATTTCTGTTGGACCCGGAGGGTTCGATCCGCTTTTGGTATCTCGGCGAGCTGGACTGGGCCCAGCCAAAAATCCTCCGTACCGTCGAATCCTTACTCCCCGCCGCTCGCTGATCCGGTTGTCCTACGGACGCGGCTCGTCGGGCGGTGTGGACCAGAGGTGTCGTTTGTCCACCACCCGCTTGGCCTTGCCCTCGAACCGCTCCAACGTCTTCTTCTCGACCAGTTTCACCTCGAACGTGACGCCCAACTCCTGGGCGAGCCGCTTCTGGATGCGCTCGACCATCTCCTTCTGGCGCCGCATCTGATCGAAGAAGATCGACTCGGCGGCCTCCACGAGCACCGTGGCTTCGTCCATCGCCCCTTTTCGGTCCACGATGATCTGGTAGTGCGGCTCCGTCCCCTCGATCTCGAAGAGCACGGCCTCGACCTGCGAGGGGAAGACGTTCACCCCCTTGATGATCAGCATGTCGTCGCTCCGGCCCAGGACGCGGCTCATCCGACGCCCGGTCCGCCCGCAAGGGCACTCGCCCGGCAGGATGCGCGTGAGGTCCCCGGTCCGGTACCGGATCATCGGGAACGCCTCTTTGGACAGCGTGGTGAGGACCAGTTCCCCGACCTCGCCCGAGGGCACCGGCTGGAGCGTGTCCGAGTTCACCACCTCCAGGATGAAATGGTCCTCGTTGATGTGGAGGCCCCTGCGCTCCAGGCATTCGCCCGAGACGCCGGGCCCGATGACTTCGGAAAGGCCGTAGTTGTCCGTGGCCACGATCCCCAACCGGTCCTCGATCTCCTGGCGCATGGCGTCGGACCAGGGCTCCGCGCCGAAGAGTCCCCACTTGAGCGACAGGGAGGACAGGGGCGTCCCCGTCTCGCGCAGGGTGTCCCCGATGAGCAGAGCGTAGGACGGCGTGGAGACCAGCGCGGTCGTCTTGAAGTCCCGCATGATCTTGATCTGCCGCGCCGTGTTGCCGCTGGACGCCGGGATGACCGAGGCCCCGATGCGCTCCGCGCCGTAGTGCAGGCCAAAGGCGCCGGTGAAGAGGCCGTATCCGAAGGCGATCTGGATGACGTCGTCCTTCGTCACCCCGCCCATGGTGATGATGCGGGCGACCAGGTTGCTCCAGGTCCGGATGTCGTTGCGCGTGTAGCCGACGACGGTGGGCGCGCCCGTCGTCCCGGAGGAGGCGTGGATGCGCACCACCTCGCGCATGGGCACGGCGAACAGCCCGTACGGGTAGTTGTCCCTGAGGTCAGCCTTGCTCGTGAAGGGCAAACGGGCGAGGTCATCGAGTGACGCGATGTCCTCGGGTGTGATCCCCAGCTCGTCGAGCTTCTTCTGATAGAAGGGGACACGCCCGTACACGCGGTTCAGCGTGGCCTGCAGCCGCTCCAGTTGGAGCTGCTCCAGTTCCTCCCGGTGCATGCACTCGTTATCCGGTTCCCAGTACATCGGCTCCTCTCCTCGTAGACTTCACCCGCCATGAGGGCAAGAGGGCTGCGGTAACGCGAACCACAGATTACGCAGATTGCACAGATTCTGGTTCAGAGAACGCCGAAGAATCTGCGCAATCTGTGAAATCTGTGGTTACTCTCACGCCGGTCCGCTCCGCTCCCGGCCCAGATAGGCCCGCTGCACGTCCCGGTTGGCCAGGAGGTCCTCGGCACGCCCTTCCAGCACCACGCGGCCCGTCTCCAGCACGTACCCGCGATCGGCGATGGAGAGGGCCGCGCGCGCGTTCTGCTCCACCAGGAGGATCGTCACCCCCCGTTCCGTGCGCAGCCGGGCGATGTGGTCGAAGATCTCGCGGATCACCTTCGGGGCCAGCCCCATGGACGGCTCGTCCAGCAGGAGGACCTTGGGGCGGGACAGGAGCGCCCGCCCAATTGCCAGCATCTGCTGCTCGCCCCCCGACAGCGTCCCCGCCGCCTGGCCGCGCCGCTCGGCCAGAACGGGAAACAGGCGAAACACCTCCTCCGCTTCGGCCCGGATGGCCGTACGGCCAACGCGGGCAAACCGGTGATACGCCCCCAGCATGAGGTTGTCTTCCACCGTGAGGGGTTTGAAGATGTGGCGCCCTTCCGGAACGTGGGCGATGCCCTCGCGCACGATCTGGTCTGGCCGGGCGCGGGTGATCGACTTACCCCCGAGCGCCACCTCCCCAGAGGCCGCCCGGACCACACCCGAGATGGCCGACAAGAGCGTCGTCTTCCCGGACCCGTTCCCGCCCAGGAGAGCCACGACCTCCCTTTCAGCCACGTGGATGGTGGCGGCCCGCAAGGCGTGGATCCTCCCGTAGTAGACGTGGAGGTTTCTCACGCGCAGCATCAGGACCTACTCCTCCCCGAGATAGGCGGCGACCACGGCAGGATTCCGTTGGACCTCGGCGGGCGTCCCCGTGGCGATCACCTCGCCGTAGTTCAAGACCAGGACGTGGTCGGAGATCCGCATCACCAGGTCCATGTCGTGGTCGACCATCACGGCGGTGATCCCGCGCTCCACAATACGCCGTATGATGTCGCCCAGCACCGCCGTCTCCCGCAAATTCAACCCGGCGGCCGGCTCGTCCAGCAGGAGAACCTTCGGCTCGGCGCAGAGCGCCCGCGCGATCTCCAGCAGGCGCGCGGAGCCGAAGGGCAGATTGCCCGCGGGGACATCCTGCTGGGCCGAGAGGCCCACGAAGGCGAGCGCCGCCTCGGCCTTGGCGCGCAGCTCCGCCTCCTCGCGCCGGAACCGCCGGGACCGGAAACACCAGTCGAGCGCCCGGTACCGCGTGAGAAGGTGCCCACCGGTGAGGACATTCTCCAGCGCAGTCATGTTGCCGAAGAGCTCCAGGTTTTGGAATGTGCGCACGACCCCGGCCCGCGCCACGGCATGGGGGGGAAAATCGGAGATCCGCCGCCCGTCCAGGTGGATGTCGCCCGCGTCCATCCGGTACAGGCCGGTGATGACGTTGAACAGCGACGTCTTCCCGGCGCCGTTGGGGCCGATGATGGTGAAGAGGCTGCCGCGCTCCACGGCGAAGGAGACGTCGTGGAGCGCCGTGACGCCCCCGAAATGGAGGGCGATCCCCTCGCCCTGGAGCAACGCCGCGCACACTATCGTGTCCTCTCGGATGGCGCCGACCTCCGGCCCGCCAGGAGACCCCGCATCGTCCGCGCCACGCGCTCCACCCCTTCCGCCAATCCGCCCGGCAGGAACATCATACACAGAATCAGGAGGCCGCCGTACAGCAGGATGTCGTAGTCCTCGATCGCCCTGAGGACCTCCGGCAGCGCCGTGAGGAACACGGCGCCCGCCACGGCGCCCCACAGGGATCCCATCCCGCCCAAGACCACCATCGTCACGAACTGGACCGAGGCGTGAAACCCGAAGCTCCCGGGCGAGACGAAGGTCACGTAATGCGCGTAGAGGGCCCCCGCCACGGCGGCATAGAGGGCGCTCAGGATGAACACGCCGATCTTGTACCGCTCCGTGTCCACGCCCAGAACCGCCGCCGCGGTTTCGCTGGTGTGAATGGCCCGCAGCGCGCGCCCCAGGCGCGACCGCACCAGGTTCTGAGCCAGCAGGAAGAGGAACAGGACCACGCCCCAGACGACGTAGTAGAACGCCAGGTCCGACCCGATCGGGATCCCCGCGACGCCGAGTTTCGGGATGCCGGTGAGGCCGGATGGCCCGCCGGTGAGGTCGGTCGCCTCGTTCAGGACGATGTAGACGATGATGCCGAACCCGAGCGTCCCCATGGCCAGGTAATGTCCCCGCAGGCGCAGGGTCGGGACGGCGATTCCCGCGGCGACGGCGAGCACCAGGGCGATCCCGGCGAGGATCCCCGCCGGCACCGGCCAGTGGAATCTAGCCGTGAGAATCCCCGTCGCGTAGGCGGCGATGCCGTAGAAGGCGGCGTGGCCCAGGGATATCTGTCCTGCGTACCCCATGAGCAGGTTCAGCCCGAGCGTCAGGATCGTGTGGAATCCTGCGATGATCAGCACCGTCAGGTAGTACTCATTCGGGAGGAAAAGCGGGACGACCGCCACACCGGCGGCAAAGGAGGCGAATCCCAGATGATGCGGGCGAATCGGCCATCCGGCCATGTCAAACCCGGTCCGCTGCCCGGCGGCCGAAGAGCCCGGAGGGGCGGACGAACAAGAGAGTCAGCAGGATGACGAAGGCCACCGCGTCCTTGTACCCGGAGGAGATCAGGCCGGCGGACAGCGACTCCAGCACCCCCAGGATCACGCCGCCCGCGACGGCGCCGAAGGGATTCCCGAGTCCCCCCAGGATGCAGGCCGCGAAGCCCTTCAAGCCCAAGAGGATCCCCACGTCGTACGAGGTGAGCGTGATCGGCGCCAGGATGGCGCCGCCCAACGCCCCCACCAACGCGGACAGCGCGAATGACAGGGTCACCATCGCGTCCACGTTGATCCCCATCAGCGAGGCCGCCTTCCGGTCGCACGCGCACGCCAGCATCGCCTTCCCGGAGATCGTCCGATCGAAGTAGAGCTTCATCGCGACCAGCGTGCCGAGGGTCATGCCGCCGACCCACAGGTTCTGCGGCAAGAAGGAGGCGCCCAGGAACCCGATGGGCGCGTCGCCGGAGAACCCCGGCAGCGCGTACGTATCCTTGCCGAAGAGCAGCATGGCCGCCCCGCGGAGGACGATGGAGACTCCGATGGTGATGATGATCAGGACGATCACGGACCGGCCGCGAACCGGACGGATGGTGAGTCGGTCCGTGACGACACCCACGAGGGTGGTGAGGGCGATGGCAAGGGGGACTGCGAGGGCAGACGGCAGCCCCCCCCACCGGATGGCGAAGACCGCCAGCATCCCCCCGAGCATCACGAACTCGCCCTGCGCAAAATTGATGATCTCGGTGGTGTTGAAGATCACCGTGAACCCGAGGCCGGCCAGCCCATAGGTGGCGCCCAGGGTCGCGCCGGAGATCGCGTACTGCAGCAGATCCGACGGCGACGCCATGGCTAGCGGAGCAACTCCCAGTCTCCCTTGGTGATCCGCACCATGACGAACGCCTCCTCCGTCAGGCCGTTGTGGTCCTCGGCCGAGAAATTGTACTCACCCGTCGTCCCCCAGAAACCGCGGGTCGCCTCGAGAGCATCCCGGATGGCGGCGGGCTCCGCGGACTGGGCGCGCTTGACGGCCTGCGCCACCAGCATGATGGCGTCCCAGGCATAGCCCCCGAAGGTCGACGTCGGCTGCTTGAAGCGCGACTCGTACTCCTTGATGTAGTTGGACAGGATCGCCTTCTGGGGATGACCGGCCGGCACCTGTCCCTCCGCGATCAGACGGCCCGCCGGCAGCAAGATTCCCTCGGCATTCTCCGGGCCGGCCAGCTCGATGAATTTGGGCGACGCCACGCCGTGGCTCATGTACAGCGGGAGCCCGATCTTGAGCTGCACGCGGTTCCTGGCGATGACGGCCGGGCCCGGGTTGGTTCCCCAGACCACGATCGCCTGGGCGGCCGTGCCCTTGATCCGGGTGAGCTGAGCGGTCATGTCAGTGTCCTTGGGGCCGAAGACCTCGTCGGCGACGATCGTCATCCCGACCTGCGCGGCCACGTCCTTCAATTCCTCCCGTCCGGCCGCGCCGAAGGCATCCGAGGCCGTGAGAACGGCGATCTTTCCGAGCCCGGCCTTCTTTGCGTGCTGGTAGATTTTTCTCACCGCCAGGGCATCGCTCTGCGGAGTCTTGAAGACCCAGCGTTTGACCGGCTCCACGATCTTCTTGGCCGCGGCGCATGAGATTAGGGGAAGCTTGGCCTCCTCGACCTTCGGGACGATGGCCAGCGTGCTCCCGGAGGTGCTGGGCCCGATCACCGCCACGACGCGGTCCCGCTTGATGAGCCGGTCCACCGCGGTCACGGCCTTGGTCGCGTCGCTCTCGTCGTCGTAGACGGTGACCTCCACCTTCCGCCCGAGGAGGCCGCCGGCTTTGTTGAAGTCCTCCTCCAGCATCTTGGCCGTGTTCCGCTCCGGCTCCCCCAGGAACGAGGCCGGTCCGGTCACCGAGAAGATGGCCCCGATCCGGATCGGCTCCGCGGCGTGCGCGGAAGCCTGGAGCCAAACCAGAGCCAGCAGCGCAAGCCAAGACACCCCGATCTGCTTCCCCATTTGCCCCTCCCCATCCGTCCTCGCAATCGCGGTTGGTGCGCCCTCTCCATCACGTCATCGCGCCGCTGCTGAACCCGCGCTGGGCCGGTCTTCGCCTCAGCGCAGTAGCTCCCAGTCGCCCTTCGTGATCCGCACCATGGCAAAGGCTTCCTCGCTGAGGCCGGCATGATCGTCCGCCGAGAATGTGAACTCGCCCCCGGTGCCGTGGAAGCCCCGAATGCTTTCGACGGCGTCCCGGATGGCCGCCGGCTCTGCGGATTTGGCATTCCGAATCGCCTGGGCGAGCATCATCATTGCGTCCCAGGCGTGACCGCCGAACGTCGAGACCGGCTGCTGGAATCGTCCCTCGTACTCTTTGATGTAACCGCCCAGGAGCCGCTTTTGCGGGTGACTCGCCGCCAGTTGGCCCTCGACGAGCAACCGCCCCGCCGGCAGCATGATCCCCTCCACGTTCTCCGGACCGGCCAGCTCGATGAACTTCTTGGAGGCGACACCGGAGCTCATGTACAGCGGCGTTGTGATTCTGAGCTGGACACGGTTTCGAGCCACCACGGCGGGACCCGGGTTGGTACCCCAGACGACGATGGCCTGGGCCGCTGTCCCCTTGATCCGGGTGAGCTGCGCCGTCATGTCGGTGTCCTTGGGCCCGTAGACCTCATCGGCAACCAGGGTGATCCCCATCTTGGGTGCGAGCTCTTTGATGTCCTCCCGGCCGCCCGCCCCGTACGCATCCGACGCCGTCAGGATGGCAATCTTGGTGAGGTCCCGGTGCTTGAGGTCGTTGAAGATCTTCTTCACCGCCAGGATGTCGCTGGCCGCCACCTTGAATACCCACCGCCGGACGGGCTCGACGATTTTCCGCGCCGCTGCGCAGGAGATCAAAGGGATCTTGGCCTCCTCGACCTTCGGGACGATGGCCAGCGTGCTCCCCGAGGTGCTGGGCCCGATCACCGCCACGACGCGGTCCCGCTTGATGAGGCGGTCCACCGCGGTCACGGCTTTCGTCGTATCGCTCTCGTCGTCGTAAACGATCACCTCGATCTTCCGCCCCAGGAGGCCCCCCGCGGCGTTGAGGTCCTCCTCCAGCATCTTGGCGGTGTTCCGCTCCGGCTCCCCCAGGAACGAGGCCGCGCCGGTCACCGAGAAGATGGCCCCGATCCGGATCGGTTCCGCGGCGTGCGCGGGGAACGGACCCACCGCCACGCATGCCGCGATCCATGCCGCGCCGACGATCATACCGATGCGCCCCATGATACCCCTCCCTTGGCGACTCATGCCGAGCCCCCTCCCCCGTCACATCGCATAGACTTCCTCGCCCGCCAGCACCCGTACCCCGGCCCCCTGCAGGGCGTGCGCGGCCCGATCCGGTTCGTCGAAGCGAAAGATGACCACCGCGTTCTCTCCGCTCTTCTGCACGAATGCGTACATGTACTCCACGTTGATTGCCGCGGTGGCAAGGATCTGGAGAATTCTCCCGAGCCCGCCCGGTCGATCCGGAATCTCCAGGGCCAGCACCTTCGTCGTGCCCACCGTGAAGCCCCCGTCCTTGAGCGCGCGTCTGGCCTTGTCCGGTTGGTTGACGACCAGCCGCAGGATGCCGAAATCCGCCGTGTCGGCCAGCGAGAGTGCCCGAATGTTGACGTCGGCACGGGCCAGGGCCCCCGTGATGTCCGCCAGGCTGCCCGGTCGGTTTTCCATGAATACCGAGATCTGCTCCAAATCCATGACAGTTACCCTCCTTCAAGGGCTATGCCGCGGTGTGCGGTCTCGGGGAAGTCAGGGAAAGAACACACGGGCGGAAACCCGAGCCATGCAAAGTCGGAGCGCAAGTACGCGGGCTTCTCCTTATCAGAAGCGGGGCGGGGATGCAAGCAACAAGCACGAATGGTCTTGAGACCGATGCGAGCGGGTGATCCGGTTTGGCCGGTACCCGGCAATGGCGCCCGAAGACGACGGGCGGGTTTAGCCCGTGGGTCACGACGGACTGGGCGTGCGGGGATCCGTCCGCTGAGGGCCGGACCGGGTGGTGCGTACCGTGTGATACGAGAGCGTTTTCAAGAGGACCGAAAGGTCGACGTTTTGCACCTTGACCCCCTCGGGGACCGTCAACTGCGCGGGGGCGAAATTCAAGATCGCCGTGATGCCGGCCTCCACCAGGAGGTCCGCCACCGACTGTGCCGCTGCGGCCGGAACGGCCAGCATGGCGATTTTCACCTTCTTTCGACGCACAGTCTGGACCAGTTTGGCGATCTCCGTGATCTGCACGTCACCCACGATCTGGCCCATTTTGGCCGGGTCCGCATCAAACGCCAGGCCGATCTTGAAGCCGCGGGCCTGGAAGCCCTTGTAGGCGATCAGCGCAGAGCCGAGGTTCCCCACCCCTACCAGGGCGACCTCCCAGTCCTGCTTGAGCCCGAGGATCCGCTCCAGGTTGTGCTTGAGTTCGGCGATGTAATACCCCAAACCTCGCACGCCGAACTGACCGAAGTAGGCCAGGTCCTTCCGGACCTGGGCGGAGTTCAGGCCAAAGCGCTCCGCCAATTGCCGGGACGACACCGAGGTCACCCCGTCGGCCTCCAATTCTTCCAGGCACCGGAGGTAGATGGACAGCCGAGTCACGGTCTTTTCGGGGATCTTCATCGGCTTCATGACGTGTACCTCCCCCAATGAGACGCCCGGCTCAGCCGAGCAGCGCGGCCACGGAGCGCAGAGCTGCCTCCAGCACGCGGGAAGGGAAGAGACCGAGAAGCAGCGTTCCACCGACGGCGACGAGGACCGCCAGCCTGAGGGCCGGCGCCGGACGCTGGCCTGAAACCGGTTCGCTCTGTGCGGAAGACATGTACATGACCACCGTGAGTCGCAAATAGTAGAAAGCGGAGACGACGCTGTTGGCCACGCCGAGGATCGCCAATCCGATGTAGCCGGCTTGGACGGCGGCACTGAAGACGTACAGCTTCCCCATGAATCCCGCCGTCGGCGGGACCCCGGCCAGCGAGAACATGAACAGGGCCATCGCCGCGCCCAGGGCGGGACGGCTGAGGCCCAGGCCGGCGTAGTCGTCGATGTTCAGTCGCTCTTCCCCGCGCGGCGCCAGCGCCACGATGACCGCGAAGGCCCCCAGGTTCATGAAAACGTAAGCCGCCAGGTAGAACAGGATGCCGCCGCTGCCCAACTTGGTACCCGTCGCCAGCGCCACCAGAATGTACCCGGCGTGCGCGATGGAGCTGTAGGCCAGCATCCGCTTGACGTTGGTCTGCGCGATGGCGACCACGTTCCCGACCGTCATGGTCAGAACGGCGAGAATCCAGAGGACCCGGCTCCAGTCCGGCTGGAGCGCGGGCAGGGCCGTCATCAGGATGCGGAGAAACGCGGCGAACGCCGCGGCCTTCGTGCCGGCGATCATGAAGGCGGTCACCGACGTCGGGGCGCCCTCGTAGACGTCCGGCGCCCACGAGTGGAACGGGACGGCAGCCACCTTGAAACCGAATCCGACGATCAAGAGGCCCATCCCGATGACGAGCAGGGTTGGGCTGGTCACCTGCCCACGGGCCAGGACCTGGGCCACCTCCCGGAGATTGATAGTCCCGGTGGCCCCGTAGACCAGCGCGATGCCGTACAGGACGAAGCCCGACGCGAAGGCGCCCAGGAGCAGGTATTTCAGCGCCGATTCGTTGGACTTGAGCTGTCCGCGCAGGAATCCCGCCAGGATGTAGAGGGAGATGGACAGCGTTTCCAGCCCCAGGAAGATGGTCATCAGGTCCAGGCTGCTGGCCATGATCATCATCCCGAGGGTGCTGAAGAGGAGGAGGGCCGAATACTCGCCGTGCTCCAGGCCGGTGTGCCGGATGTAGGCGATGGAGATGAGCAGGGTCAGGCCGGCGACGAGCAGGAACAGCAGATTGCAGAAGGCGGCAAAGCCATCGGCCGCCAACATCCCGCCGAAGGCGATCTCCGGTTGCCCCCATCGCAGGATCACGATGGCTGCCGCAGCGACCACGCCGCCCAGGCTGACGAGCGGGAGCCGGTCGCGCCGTTCGGGTGCCATCAGCGGGTCCAGCACCAGGACCAGCAGGCCGGTTCCGGTGATCACCAGGAAGGGCAGCATGGCCCCCCAGGACATCTGGGGAAGATTAGTCTCCACGGCGCCCCCCGTACGTTACTGCGGCGGCGCGCCCCGCGCGCTCGGCGTCAGCTGCCGCCGTCAGACTCGCGACCCTTGGCCCATGCTTCCTGATCACCGGGTCCGCCTGATGGCGCGACTCTTCGAGGCTCCCTTGGCCCCCCGCCCCCCTGCGCCCCTGCGCCTCTGCGCCCCTGCGCCCCTGCGCCTCTGCGGTTCCGTCCCGGCTCGCCGCCGCGTCCGGCGCTCGGCGCTCGGCGCTCAGCGCTTTGCCGACGCGCACCTGGCTCAAGAGCTGCGTCACCGACGCCTCCGTGGTGCGCAGGAATGGCTGCGGATAGACCCCGATCCACACGATGAGAACCAAGACCGGCGCCAGCACGGCCACTTCGCGCGGTGTCAGGTCGACGAGGCTGCGATTCGCCTCCCGCGTCACGGGACCGAACATCACCCGCTGGAACATCCACAGCATGTAGACCGCCGCCAGGATGATGCCCGCCGTCCCCAGAACCGCGTAGAGCACGTTCACCCGGAACGTGCCGACCAGGATCAGGAACTCGCCCACGAACCCGTTCAGCCCCGGCAGGCCGATGGATGACAGGGTGACGAGCATGAAGGCCGCCGTGAAGGCGGGGATGATCCGCGCCAAGCCGCCGAAGTCCTCGATCATCCGCGTGTGGCGCCGCTCGTACAGCATGCCTACCAGTAGGAACAGGGCCCCCGTCGAGAGCCCGTGATTGACCATCTGCAGGATCCCGCCCGCCACCCCCTGGGCGGTCAGGGCGAAGATCCCGAGCATCACGAACCCCAGGTGGCTCACGGAGCTGTACGCCACCAGCTTCTTCAGGTCCGGCTGAACCATGGACACGAGGGCCCCATACAGGATTCCGATGATCGCCAGCCAGGAGACCAGCGGCGTGAAGTATCTGGTGGCATCCGGGAAAAGCGGAAGCGCGAACCGCAGGAACCCGTAGGTCCCCATCTTGAGGAGAACGCCCGCCAGGATTACCGAGCCGGCTGTGGGCGCCTCCACGTGGGCGTCGGGGAGCCACGTGTGGAAGGGAAACATGGGAACCTTGATGGCGAAGGCCACGGCGAACGCCAGGAACAGCCACACCTGCGTCTGGAACGGCAGACTCAGCCCCGTGATCTTGAGCAGGTTGAACGTGTACTCGCCGCCGGGCGCGGCGCCGCTCGCGAAGTAGAGCACGATGATGCCCACCAGCATCAGGACGCCGCCCGCCATCGTGTACAGGAAGAATTTGATGGTCGCGTAGATCCGGCGCGGCCCGCCCCAGATGCCGATCAGGAAATACATCGGGATCAGCATCCCCTCCCAGAACACGTAGAAGAGGACCAGGTCCAGGGCGACGAACACGCCGACCATGCCGGTCTCGAGGAGCAGCATGCAGATCATGTACTCTTTGACCGAGGTGGTGATGGCCGAGTACGACGAGAGGATGGCGACGGCGCTGAGAAACGTGGTCAGGAGGACCAGGAGCAGACTGATCCCGTCCACGCCGACGTGGTACTCGGCGCCCAGCCAGCCGATCCAGGGCGTCCGCTCCGTGAACTGCATGCCTGGCACGTCGAGGCGGAAACCGCCGTACAACGCGAGCGACGCCAGGAACGTGGCCACGGACACGGCGAAGGCCAGGTGCTTGATGGCGCTTTCCCGTTGCCGATCCAGGCAGAGGAGGAGGGCCACGCCCACCAGCGGCAAGAACGTCACGATGGAGACGATCGGCAGATGGCTCACGACGCACGATTCCTTTGGGCGGTTCGGCGGTTCGGCGGTTCGACTGTGCGGCGGTCCGGGAGCTTCGGAGGTTCGCGCCTCACGTACTGCCGAACCATCGATCCGTCGAACCGTCGAACCCTCACCATTCTCATCGCCAGAATGCGAGATAGCCCAGAAGGGCCACGACCCCGACGACGAAGCTGAGCACGTAGCTCATCACGTAGCCGGTCTGCAGATAGCGGAGCACGGAGCTTCCCGTCCGGACCAGTGCGCCGACCCCGTTGACGGAGCCGTCCACCACCGGCTCGTCGAAACCCCGCCAACACCACACGGCCAGGCGTCGGATCGGGTCCACGAACAGCGCGTCGTACAGTTCGTCCACGTAATACTTGTGGGAGAGCCACCGGTACGCTTTGGGGTACCTGGCAGCCCACTGGTCGGGGAGCTCCGGCCGCAAGGCGTAGAACCGGATCGCGGTGAGAACCCCGGCGCCCGCGATGATCAGCGAGAGGACGGCCATGGGAGCTTCGCCGATCAACGCCTCGTGGACCGCCATCCCACCCGCCGCCGCGAAAACCGGTTCCACGAACCGGTGGTAGACCCCGTGCTCCGGCGGGAAACCCACGAATCCCACCACCACGGCGAAGAATGCCAGAATGGCGAGCGGAACGGTCATCACCGGGGGGGATTCGTGCGCGTGTTGTGCGTGATCCGCCGCTCGCGACGGCCCCTCGAACGCCAGCCAGTAGCAACGCAGCATGTAGAAACCGGTGAGGAACGCCCCGCCGACACCCAAGACCCAGACGCCCACGTGCCCCCCGGCGAAAGCCCCGTACAGGATCTCGTCCTTCGACCAGAAGCCGGCCAGCGGGACGATCCCGGCATTGGCCAGCGCCGCCACGAGGAAGGTCCAGGCCGTGACCGGCATGTGTCGGCGCAGTCCGCCCATCTTGCGGAGGTCCTGCTCCCCAGCGAGGCCGTGGATGACGGAGCCCGCCCCCAGGAACAGCAGCGCCTTGAAGAACGCGTGCGTCATCAGGTGGAAGATGGCCGCGGCGTACGCGCCCACCCCGCAACCCAGGAACATGTACCCGAGTTGAGAGATGGTGGAGTACGCGATCACCCGCTTGATATCGGTCTGGACCAGCGCGATGCTGGCGGCAAAGACGGCCGTGATGCCGCCGATCCAGGCTACCGCCGCCATCGAGACCGGCGCCAGGTTGAACAGCGGAGCCGAGCGGGCCACCATGTACACGCCCGCCGTCACCATGGTCGCCGCGTGGATCAGCGCCGAAACCGGCGTCGGTCCTTCCATGGCATCCGGCAGCCACACGTAGAGCGGGATCTGCGCCGACTTCCCCGTCGCGCCCAGGAAGAGCAGGAGCGTGATCGCCGTGACCAGCCCGCCGCCCGCGGCGAGCCTGGCCGGTGCCGCCGCGAACGCGTCCGCGTACTGGACGGTCCCGAGCGTGGTCCAGAGCAGCATCACACCGAGGCCGAAACCGAAGTCTCCCACCCGATTGACGATGAACGCCTTCTTGCCCGCTTCGGCCGCCGCCGGCCGCTCGAACCAGAAGCCGATGAGCAGATACGAGCACAGCCCGACCGCCTCCCAGAAGACGTACAGCAGGAGGTAGTTGTTGGCCAGGACCAGCATCAGCATCGAGAAGGTGAACAGGTTCAGGTACGTGAAAAATCGCGGGAAATCGCGGTCGCCGTGCATGTAGCCCACGGCGTACACGTGGATCAGGAAACCCACGCCCGACACCACCAGGATCATGACGGCGGAAAGCGGGTCCAGGAGGAGGCCCCAGTCGGCCCGGAAATGCCCCACGCCGATCCACGGGGCGACCACCTGCTCGACCCGCCGCGCGCCCTCTGGCCGCTCCAGCAGCTCCCACACGACCTTGATCGAGGCCAGCAGGGACAGGCCCACGCTCCCGCAGCCGATCTTCACCACGACCGATTTGCCCAGCCGGCGTCCGAAGAAGCCGTTCAGGAGGAATCCGAGCAACGGCCAGACAGGAATCAACCACAGATCCGTCATCGCCACTCCGGAAAAGCGTCAGTCTGCGACTCGGCAACGAGGCAATTGGGCGATTGGGCAATTAGGCGGCGCCGACGAACTCAGTTGCCAAGTTGCCCGATTGCCCGATTGCCATCCGTGGGTCACCACTTCAGCAGGTTCAGCTCCGCTACGTCCACCGTTTCCCGGTTTCGGTAAATCGCGAGAATGATGGCCAGGCCCACGGCCACTTCCGCCGTCGCCACGGCCATCACGAAGAACACGAAGATCTGCCCGTCCATGGACTGCAGGAAACGGGAGAACGCCACGAACGTCAGATTCACGGCGTTCAGCATCAGTTCGATGGACATGAAGATGATCAGGGCGTTCCGCCGCGTGGCGACGCCGATCACCCCCAGAACGAAGAGATAGGCGCTCAGCAGCAAGTAGGCGGAGAGGGGAACAGTCATGGGAGCCCCCAGGACAATGCAAAATGAACAACTGACAACCGACAACCGGTCATTGGTGGCGACACGAGCGTCCACGCGTCCCCGTGTCGCACACTGTCTTCACATGATCGGTTTTTCATTGTCCGTTTCCTATTGTTCATTACAGCAGGTGGCCTCACCGGAAATGCTTCTGCGCCAGGACCATGGCGCCGACGATGGCGATCAGCAAGATGACGGACGTGATTTCGAACGGGAACAGGAACTTCGTGAACAGCAGGCGCCCGACCATCTCCGTCGTGCCGAATCCCAGGCTGAGCGCCGGCTCCTTGGCCGGCGCCGTCCGCAGCCCGATGACGAGCGCCAGCTCGATCAGGAGCACGACCGAGAGGGACGCCGCCAGGACGATCCGGCGGAGGTCCCGCGGCGCCCACGGCACGTCCTCGCGCGGCAGGTTCAGGAGCATGATCACGAAAAGGAAGAGCACCATGATGGCCCCGGCGTACACCAGCACCTGGACCGCCCACACGAAATGGGCCTCCAGGAGCACGTAAAGGCCGGCCAGGGACCCCATGGTGATGATGAGGAAGAGCGCGGCGTAGACCGCGTGCCGCTGCACGATGACCAGGAGGCCCGAGACGGCCGCCACCGCAGCCAGTCCCGCAAAGAGAATCGGTTCCAAGCCCAGGATCTCCACGTTACATCACCGCCACCAGAATCGCCGTGACCGCGGCGTTGGCCAGCGCCAGGGGAAGCATTCGTTTCCAGCCGAAGGTCATGAGCTGGTCGTATCGAAACCGGGGCAGGGTCGCCCGGAACCAGATGAAGATGAAGAGCAGCGCGAACACCTTTCCGACGAACCAGACCGGCGAGGGTCCGAAGGGGCCCGACGGCCCGCCCAGGAACAGGGTCGTCGCCATGGCCGAGGCCGTCGCCATGTTGGCGTATTCCGCCATGAAGAACATGGCGAACTTCATGGAGCTGTACTCGCTGTGGAAGCCCGCCACAAGCTCCGTCTCCGCTTCCGGCAGGTCGAAGGGCGCCCGGTTCGTCTCCGCCAGAGCGCAGACGAAGAAGATGAGAAAGCCCAGCGGCTGGCCGAAGATGAACCACTTCGGCAGCGGGATGATGCCGAACAACCACGAGACGCCCGCCTGCGCGAGCACGATTTCCGACAGCCGGAGCGAGCTGGACAGGATCAGGACTCCCACGACGGCCAGGCCCATGGACAGCTCGTAGCTGATCATCTGCGCGGAGGAGCGCAGGCCCCCCAGGAGCGAGTACTTGTTGTTGGACGACCAGCCGGCCAGGACGATCCCGTACACGCCCAGGGAGGTCACCCCGAACACATACAGCACGCCGACGTCGATGTCGGTGATCTGGAGCGCCACCGGGTGAGAAAGGAGGCCGAACGCCGTGGTGGTGCCGCCGAAGGGGATGACCGCGAACGCGATCATCGCCGGCACGACGCTCAGCGCGGGGGCCAGCAGGAACAGGGTCCGATCCACCTGGCTCGGGATCAAGTCCTCCTTGAAGAACAGCTTGATTCCGTCGGCGATCGGTTGGAGGAGTCCGAACGGACCCACCCTGGTCGGCCCCCACCGCACCTGGATGGCGGCGATCACCTTCCGCTCGATCCAGGTCATGTAGGCCGCGACCAGGAGGAGGACGCCGAACACGACCCCGATCTTTAGCACCATGATGACGAGGGTTTCAAGCATGTTAGCCATCAGCTTTCATCGGTCAGCGTTCAGCCCGAACCCCACCGGCTCGCGGCTCGGTACTCGTCGATCAGTCGATGGGTCGATTCGTCGACTCGCAAGGGTTTGCCAGATTGACCAATTGACAACTCGACCAGTTGACAACTCGCCTCCCCCATGGCACTAGGCACCCGGCACTCGATTCACGGCTCGAAACTCCTCGGCCGTCGCCCCCTGCGGACCGATCGCATCCCACTCCCGCCAGCCGATCCCCTGATACGGCCCGGCCATCTCCCCGATGGCCGCCCACACCCGCTCGGGGCTGATGTCGCCCAGATCCCATTCCAGATGCTGCGCCACCGTCCGCAGGACCTCCGCCAGACTGCGGCACGCCCCCGGCGGGGTCAAGGCCCGCTCGATCCTCTGGATGCGGCCCTGATGATTGGTGAAGCTTCCCGCCTTCTCCGCGAACCCCAGCGCCGGGATCACGGCGTGGGCCAGGGCGGTGGTCTGGTTGGAAAAGAGGCTGGTCACCGCCAGCAGTTCCAGTTTGCCCAGGGCCTCCCGCACCGCCAGATCGGGAAGATCCCGCACCAGATCCTCTTCCAGGACCACCAGGGCCTTGAGCCCGCCCCCCAGCGCCGCCGCGATCATGCCCCGCGTGTCCAGTCCTCCCGGCCCGGGCAAGAGGTCGATGTCGCGCGCGCCTCGACCGTTTGCCGTCTTGTCCGTCCGTCGGAGGAGCCCGTCTTCGGGCGCGTCGACCGCTTCCCACTGGACGGGCCGGACCCGGTGGTCGAGGTGGGGCGTCCGAAGAACATCGCGGAAGAAGCAACGGGCGAGGAACATTTCTTCCGTCGTGTGGCGCGAAGACATGATGCAGCCGATGGCGCCCTCGCCGTGCGCCCGGACGATCCGACGGATCTCCTCCGCGACATGCGCCAGCAGATCGTCCAGCGGCGCTTCTACGTGCCCCTGCCCCACGCGCCGTAGGGCCACCCGCAAGCGAGCCGGGTCGTGGTGGTAACCGAACTCGAAGCGGCCCTCGTCGCACATCCACCAGCGGTTGACCGCCTGGTTCTCGCGCGGCCGGATGCGCAGCAGCTCCTCGCCCGTTTGCCGGTGACGCACGTCCAAGATCACGTTGCACCCGTTGCTGCACAGGGGGCAGACGCTGTCGGTGTGGCGCACGAGGTCCCACGGCCGCGACTGGAAGCGGTATTCCCGGCTCGTCAGGGCTCCCACCGGGCACAGGTCGATCACATTCCCGGAATAGGCGTTGTCCAGGACCTTGCCCGGGAAGAGGTTGATCTCCGACCGATCCCCGCGGGAGAAGACCCCAAGCTCCCCCGTCTTGGGAACTTCGTGACAGAACCGCACGCAGCGCGTGCACAGGATGCACCGTTCGGCGTCGAAGACGATGTGCGGGCCGAGTATGACGTGCTTGGCCCGCTGGACCTTCGGCTCGACGGAGCGGCTTTCCCCCGGCCCATATTTCAGCGTGTAGTCCTGCAGGGGGCACTCACCGCCTCGGTCGCAGATCGGGCAGTCCAGGGGGTGGTTCAGGAGGTAGAATTCCAGGACCGCTCGGCGCGCCTTCTCCACCCGGGGCGAATTCGTGCTGACGACCATCCCGTCGGCCACCATCGTGTTGCACGCCGTGGCCAGCTTCGGCATCTTCTCCACCTCGACCTGGCACATCCGGCACTGGCCCACGATGCTCAGGCCCGGGTGATAACAGTAATGGGGGATCTCGATTCCCGCGCTCTTGGCCGCCTCCAGAATGGTCATGGGGCCGCTCGTCGCGATCTCCACCCCGTTGATTCTCAGCGTCGGCATTGCCTATCCTTCACCGCACTTTTCAGCAAGGCAATTCGGCAACTTGGCAACTTGGCGATTAGGAAAAGCCTCCCCTCGCACGATTGAATCGCCCATGTGTCCAATCGCCGATTTCGTAGTCACCTAACTTCCCAATTGCCGAATCGCCAAATTGCCTAATTGCCCATCCCCTGCCCGAAGGGGCAGGCGCGTTCCCGGACGTGCCGCTCGAACTCCTCCCGGAAATGTTTGAGATAGCTCTCGATGGGCATGGCCGCGGCATCGCTCAGGACGCAGATGGTCTTTCCCTTCATGTTGTCGCACATGTCGAGGAGCAGGTCGAGGTCTTCCTTCCGGCCCTGCCCGTGTTCGATCCGGCGCAGCACCTTGTGGAGCCAGGCCGTACCCTCCCGGCACTGGGTGCACTGTCCGCAGGATTCGTGGTGATAAAAGCGGGACACGATCTCGCCCACCCGGACCATGCAGGTCGTGTCATCCATCACGATGACGGCACCGCTCCCTCCCATGGAGCCGGCGGCCGCCAGCGAATC
>Ga0316630_10000097_pt1 | contig 20705 bp, 19 predicted proteins | sample OWC_May_M1_C1_D6_FD_207658 | JGI IMG/M metagenome (GOLD analysis project Ga0316630, IMG submission 207658) | Wetland soil microbial communities from Old Woman Creek delta, Ohio, United States - OWC_May_M1_C1_D6_A | ecosystem: Environmental > Terrestrial > Soil > Wetlands | place: USA: Ohio...
GTCCGCGTCTGTGCGCACCAAGTAACGATGCGCGACACCTGCTCGGTCGACTCCGGCAGCACGACGGCCTGCGCCCGGCCGGTGTAACGCTTGCGCCAATCGACCAGGTACGGGGCGACCGCATCGGCATCGCTCAGCACATGTTCCGTACCGACGATCGTGCGCAATGTGTCAAGCGTGTTCATGTCGAACGCGCGCGTTGCCTGGCGGCGATCTTCATGGGCCGCAGATAGACGATCGCGGCGACGAAGAAGACCAGTGCCAGCAGCAGTTCCAGCGCACCGAGCCACGCGCCAGGGGCCGGCTCGAACATCCGCAGCGAGCCCTCCAGGACGCTGAGCAGCACGATGAAGAGCGCAACCTGCATCGCGTACGCGCTTCCGCGCAGCAATGCCGGCAGAACCAGCAGCAAGGGCAGCACTTTCAGCACGAGCCACGAGCCGCCTGGCCGCAGCGGCGCGAGCACGGTTTCCCACGCCAGCCCGAGCAAGATCAGTGCGATCCAGGTTGCGATGGCCCAACGCCAGGCGGTGACCTGGCGCGGCGAACTCGCGGGTAACGGTCCGATGGCCACGGATCAGGACGCTACGCGAAGCGCCGTAAGGGCCAGACGCGCGCCGAGTGTGTGGGACAGGCGCCGTTCCTCGTCGGTCAGCCCCGGCGCTGCACCGTGATGGGCGGTATGGCTGGCGCCGTAGGGCGTGCCTCCGCTGCGCGTCGTCATCAGGTCGGGTTCGGTATAGGGAATGCCGAGAAGCAGCATGCCATGGTGCAGCAGCGGCAACATCATCGACAGCAAGGTCGCTTCCTGCCCGCCGTGCAGGCTGCTGGTCGAGCAGAAGACGGCGGCCGGTTTGCCGGCCAGCTTGCCGGACAGCCACAGTCCCGAGGTGGTGTCGAAGAAGTACTTCAACGGCGCCGCCATGTTGCCGAAGCGCGTTGGCGATCCGACTGCGAGGCCGCCGCAGTCCTCCAGATCGGCAAGTTCCGCGTACGGCGCCCCTTCGGGTGGCACCGGTGGCGCCGCGGTCTCGGTAATAGGCGAAACCGGTGGGACTGTCCGCATCCGTGCCTGGGTGCCGTCGACGCTGTCGATGCCGGCGGCGATGGCCTCGGCGAGCCGGCGCGTCGCGCCGTGGCGGGAGTAGTAGAGAACGAGGATGTCCACAGGGAGGAGGGTCGCACTGCGCGATCGACTCGGTGAATCGACACGTAGCGGCGCTGAACGGAACCGTATTATAGAAACCGACGTCGCGCCGCCGCCTTCGCGGAGCGCGACGGTGCCCATGTCCCGCCTCACTGCCGCCCTCGACACGTTTCCCTGGCTGAAGACAGCTCGCGAGGTGGCGGTGTTCGCGTACCGCCGGGGACGCGAGGTGCGCCTGCAGCAGGTCGCAAGCAGCCTGACGTTCACGACACTGCTGTCGATCGTGCCGCTGTTTGCGGTCGGCCTGGCGATCTTCAGCGCCTTTCCGCTGTTCGCCGATTTCCGCGAGGCGCTGCAGTCGCTGGTTTCCCGGACGCTGCCGCCGCAGATCTCCTCGACGGTTCTCCGGTATGTGGGCGAATTCGCCGCGCAAGCAGCACGGCTCACGGCGTTTGGCTTGGTCTGGCTAGCCTTCGCCGCCATCGTGATGATCATGACGGTCGATCATGTGCTGAATGACATCTGGCAGGTGCGGGCGCGGCGGCCCTTCGGCCAGCGGATGCTGATCTACTGGGCGCTGCTGACGCTGGGTCCGATCCTGGTCGGCGCCAGCCTCACCGCGAGTTCATACGTCTGGTCGCCGTCGGCCGAGGAGTTGAAGCGCATCCCGTGGCTGCTGCGCGGCCTTTTCGACTATGCACCAGTGGTCCTGAGTGGGCTCGCCTATTCAGCGCTGTACGTCTTCGTGCCGAACCGCACCGTACGGTGGCGCGACGCGCTGATCGGCGGCTTTGTCGCGGCGATCCTCGCCGAGCTGCTGAAGGTCGGCTTTGCGTTCTTCATCGCGCGTGGCTCGGTGCGTTCGGTCTACGGCGCGTTTGCCGCGCTGCCGCTGTTCCTGCTGTGGATGTACCTGTCGTGGTACGTGCTGCTGTTCGGTGCAGCGATTGCGGCGACGCTTCCCCGCCTGCGCGCCACGCGCTTTTCCGATGAACGGCGCGCAGGAAATGCGTTTGTCACGGCGCTGGCGCTGACTCGCCATCTTTTTGAGGCCCGACGAGCCGAGCAACCCGCCGTGGGCGCCGCGGTGCTTGCGCTGAACGCCCGCACGGACCTCGTCGATGCCGAGCGCCTGCTCGAAACTCTCGAGCGCCTCGGCTACGTTCGTCGCCTGTCTGTGCCGCGGCGGCGCGGTGAATCGTCCGAATGGCTGCTGACGTGCGACCCGGCTCGCATGACACTGCGGCCGATGTTCGAGCGCTTCGCGGTCGATCCGGCCAATTTGCTGTTGGCGCTGGATCGCGAAGGGCTGGGTACGTTGCTGACCGGATGGATGGATCGCGACGACTGGATCAATGCGCCGCTGGACCGCAGCCTGCACGCAATGGCCGCGAGCGGCGCGGCCTAGTTGCCGACGCGCGCGACGGTTTGCGGCGAGGGCGGCACGATCAGGTCGTGCAGCGGCGCGGCCAGCCGAGCGAGCCACTCGCCGCCGTCCGCATGCTCGGCGATTCCGACCAGAATGAAGCGCTTGCCATGGCTCTCAACCAGTGCGCTATCGGCGTGGAAGTTCTTCCAGGAACCGGACTTGCGGTAGATGTCCGCTCCGGGGCGCGAGTCCAGGCCCTTCACGAACTTGTGATGAATGCCCGGGTTCGATAGCACCTGTTTCATCAGGGCGTTCATCGGTGCGCTGAGCAACTGGTTGTTCGCCAGCATCCAGTACAGGCGCGCAGTCTGGTAGACCGTGGCGCCGTGGGACAGGTTCTGCAGCGGGTCGCGGCGGACGGCGGGCTCGGGGCCATAGCTCTTGCCCACCCACAGGCCGCCGGCGCCGGCCCTGTCGTAGAGCGCAAAGCGAGGCGACTGCAGGATCTCGAGCAGGCGATCGACGCCGACCCAGCGCAGTACGCGCGTCGCGTCCTCGTTGCTCGAGAAGCGGATCATGTTCGTCATCGCGCCGACGGTCGTCGCGTTGATCGGCAGCCGGCCCGCCTCTGCCTCCGCCAGCGCGCCGAGCAGGATCGCCACCTTGGGCATGCTGGCCGCGTACATCATGCGATCGCCGTTGAGCAATGCCAGTCGCGGTGCGGCGGGATCGGTCACATCGACCAGCGCCAGCGCGAGCCGGCCCAGCGCAACCTCGTCGCGCAGACCCGCGTCGGCAACGACGCGCTCCATCGCGCCCTGCAGTCCCGTGTCCTGTGCGGCGCGGAGGTCGGCTGCCGAGGCTGCGGACGACGAAGCGCACGCCAGGACGCCAAACATCCAGGACAGGTACAGGCGCGACAAGAGCCAGCGGGCGAACGTCATTGAAAGCCGGAGTATGGAAGGGAGGGCGGATTCTAGCGCGGCGGTCGCTCTCAAAAGGCCTCGAAATGGCCCAAGGATTCCCCGCAGTCGCCCCACTACAATCGAGCGCCCTGCGGATGGCGCTTCGCTCTCAGGCCGGGCGATGAAGGTTGATCCCGACCGATGGCAGCCAACGCAACTCTCATGCCCCCAGGGGCGCCGCTTGACCGAGTTCTCTCGCTGTTCGCCGAGGTGCATCGCGGTGAAGGCGGACGATTGCTGCTGCTCGCGTGCAACGTATTCCTGATCCTGACGGCCTATTACGTGATGAAACCGGCGCGCGAGGCGCTCATCCTCGCGCAACCCGGTGGCGCCGAGATCAAGAGTTACTCGATGGCCTTGCAGGCGCTGCTTCTGCTGGCCATCGTCCCGGCCTACGGTGCACTCGCAAGTCGCCTGGACCGCCGTCGCCTGATCAATATCGTCACGGCGTTCTTCATCGCCTGCCTGCCGCTGTTCTACCTGGCAGCGCAGGCGCACTGGCGGGTCGGGGTGCCGTTTTTCCTGTGGATCGGGATTTTCAGCCTGATGGTCATCGCGCAGTTCTGGGCCTACGCGAACGACCTGTATGCGCCTGAAGCGGGCAAGCGACTGTTCGCGGTGATCGCGTTCGGCGCGTCTTCCGGGGCAGTATTCGGCGCCTACATCTCCGGTCACCTGATCGGGGCGCTCGGCGTCCACGCGATGCTGCTGGTGGCCGCCGTCATCCTGACGGTCAGCCTGATGCTGTTCAACCTGATCGACGCCCGGGAACGTGCCCGTGCCGTCAGCCGCAGCGACACACAGGGAGCCGAGGCTCCAATAGGCAGCGGCAACGCTTTCGCGCTGGTCCTGAGCAATCGTTACCTGCTACTGATCGCGGCACTGGTGCTGCTGCTGAACTGGGTGAATGCGACTGGCGAGTACATCCTGTCGTCGATCGTCCAGCGCGCCGCCGAAGAGCAGGTGGCGGCAGGTACGCTGTCGCGTGACAAGGAGGGTGCCTTCATCGGCGCCTTTTATGCGGACTATTTCCAGGTGGTCAACATCGCGGGCATGCTGTTGCAACTCTTTCTCGTCTCCCGCATCGTGAAGTGGGTCGGCGTCCATGTTGCAGTCTGCATCCTGCCAGTCGTGGCGCTCGGCAGCTACGCGGTCGCTGCGCTGCTGCCGTCGCTCGCGGTCGTGCGCTGGGTCAAGACCGCGGAGAATTCGGTGGACTACTCGCTGCAGAACACGGTGAAGCAGATGCTGTTCCTGCCAACGACACGCGAGGAAAAGTACAAAGCGAAGCAGGTGACCGACAGCTTCATGGTGCGCGCCGGCGATCTCCTGTCCTCGGCGACGGTCTTCGTCGGCACGTCGATGCTGGCGCTGGGCACGACCCAGTTCGCGTGGATCAACGTGGCTCTGGTCAGCATCCTGCTCGTTGTTGCCATCGTGGTGGGTCGTGGATTCCGGCGACGGACAGAGTCCGCCGCGGCAGGCGGGGCGGCGTGACCGAGTCCGTGCGCGCAGCCCGCAGCGGCTGGCTCGGCCGGTGGTCGCGGCAGAGCCTGTCGCGCCGCATCGTCGCCGGGCTCGTCGTCGGCATCCTCATTGGACTGTTCTTCGGCGAAGGCGCGGCGGTGCTGCAGGTGGTCGCCGACGTCTATATCCGCCTGATGCAGATGACGGTGCTTCCTTACCTGGTGCTGGCCCTCATCATCGGGCTGGGCCAGCTGAGTGTGTCGGAGGCCAGGAGTCTGGCCGCACGCATGGGTGTCCTGCTGCTGCTGTTCTGCGGGCTGGCGTTGCTGGTGATCGGCGCGATGCCGCTGGCATTCCCGCGCTATCAGGATGCGTCGTTCTTTTCGAACGTGCTGACCGAACCGCGGCAGGCGTTCGCGTTTGCCGATCTCTTCTTTCCCGCCAATCCCTTCCATGCGCTGGCCAACGCGATCGTCCCTGCCGTAGTTCTCTTCAGTTCGGCCATCGGTGTCGCACTCATTCGGGTTCAGGAGAAGCGGCAGGTCCTGTCGCTGCTGCACGCTCTCAACGACGCGATCGTTCGCATCACGCGCTTCGTCGTCGATCTCACGCCGTTCGGTGTTCTAGCGATCGCAGCAGTGGCAGCGGGCACGATGGAACCCGCCACGCTGGTGCGCCTGCAGGTCTACTTCGTGACCTTCGGCGTCGCGTCCCTGCTGCTGACGTTTGTCATCCTGCCGCTCACCGTCACCGCGGTCACCCCATTCACCTACCGCGAAGTGGTCGGCGTGGCCAAGGACGCGCTGCTGACCGCGTTCGTGGCCAACAGTGTCTTCATCGTGCTGCCGCTGCTGGTCGAGCGCGCCAAGGACCTGATGCAGCAGCACGGCCTGCTGACCGCCGAGGGCGCCTCGAGCGCGGAAGTGGTGGTCCCGATCCTGTTCAATTTTCCGAATGCCGGGCGCTTGCTCACTTTGCTGTTCGTGCCATTTTCGGCATGGTTGATTGGCGCGCCGCTGTTGGCCTGGGACTACCCGTGGCTCTTCGCCACCGGCCTGTTCAGTTACTTCGCCAAGGCGCAGGTCGCGCTGCCGTTCCTGATGGACCTGGTCGCGGTCCCGCACGATCTGTTCCAGCTCTACATCCCGACGACGATCGTCACCGGCAAATTCGACTCGCTGGTGGCCGCGATGAACCTGCTGGCGTTCGCGCTGCTCGGAGCCGGAGCGATGACGGGGTTCCTGACACTGGAGCGGCGCCGCATTGCCCGTGCCGTCGGCGTCGTCATCGTGTCGCTGGCGGTTGCGGTCATAGCGACGCGCGTGCTGCTGGCCAACCTGGTCGACACGGCCTACCGCAAAGACCTGGTGCTGAAGAACATGCACCTGCAGCGCGAGCCGATGCCCGCCGTCGTGCACAAGACTCCGCCTCCCGCGACGCCGGGCATGGGCGTCGTGCCGGCGCTCGAGCGGATCCGTGCGCGCGGGACGCTGCGGGTCGGATTCATCCCGGACATGATGCCGTACACCTTCATCAATGCGCACGGCGAGCTGGTTGGATTCGACGTGGAGTTGGCCGGTCGACTGGCGCGTGATCTGGGTGTGGAAAAGCTGGAGTTCGTGCCGACCGACTGGGGCAGCATGCCGGAGTTGCTCGCAAACGGAGCGATCGACGTGATGATGAGCGTGCCGTATGCCGTGTACTGGCTGCGCGATCTGCGTTATTCCGTACCGCACATCGATGGCATTTTCGGCTTTGTCGTTCGTGACGAGCGTCGGGAGGAATTCGCGACACTGGACGAGATCCGGCAAAGCAAAGGGCTCACGATCGGGATCCCTGCATCCACCGACTTCATGCAGGACCGCATCCGCAGCTATCTGGGACCGGTGGATGCGACCTTCGCCAGCCTGTCGACGCCGCGCGAGTTCTTCGAGGGCCGACGACGGGACATCGATGCCCTCTTTGTGCGCGCCGAAGTCGGGTCCGCCTGGACACTGCTCTATCCGGAGTACTCCGTCGTCGTGCCGCAGCCGGTCGTCTACAAGGCGCCGGCGGGCATCGCCGTAAGCCGCGCAAGTGCCGATCTTGCCGAATTCATCAATAACTGGCTCGTGATCCAGCAGGCGAGTGGTGGCGTGCAGCGGGCGTACGACTACTGGGTGCTGGGACGCGGCGCGGAGCAGAAGAAGCCGCGCTGGTCAATCCTGCGTGACGTGATCGGAGTCGGCAAATAGCCTGCAAGGCCACGCCGGGACCATGGCAAACAGTGGGGGAAAGATGGAAGTGAGTCGCCTTGCCGCGCGCGCAATGGCGCTCGGTGTTCTGATCTCGGCAGCGTGCCTGCTGCACGCCGCCGAGGCGCCGAAGCAAAACACTGAGCAGTACCGGACCTGGATTGCGGAGATGAAGGAGTCTGCACGCGGTCCATTTTCCGGCATCAAGTGGTACTGCAAGGACGGCACGGTGTTCCCGCCGACCGAGTACGCCTGCGCCAAGCGCGGCGGCGGCGTCCAGCACGGCGAATGGAGCGACCGCACCAAGGAGTTGAGATCGCATGGCTACCGGGTCGCGACGCTGCTGGCCGGCATCGATGCGTCGAAGGCAGTGGCGGCGGCGGACTTTGCCGACAGCTATGCGCAGCTGCTGGTCGAGAAATTCCTGGTCGCCACCGACAACGGCTGGATCATGCGGCGCGCGCAGTTCTACCGCGGCGCGCTGCAGGAGGAAGACGAACGTGAAGGTGCGCGCAACCTGCTGCAGGCCATGGCGGCGCGGCCCGAGTGGATCGGCCTCCGCTTCGTCGCGCTGCGCACCGGTGTACGCATGCTGCCGCACGGACAGGACACGGCGTCGGCGCAGAAGGTGCGACAGATGGCCGCGACGCTCTCGGACCGCGATGCAGGCTTTGCCTCGCTGCGCGCGAAGATCCATGGCACACCGGAAGCCAGCGATGCCGAACGCGTTCGCGCCTATGCCGCCGCCGCGAAGCCCGAGCTGCGCGCCAGCTACGAGGAACTCGCGGCCGAGATCGATCGCGTTTATCAGCCGAAGCCGCTCGATCAGACGCTGGAAAGCGCTGCGCGCGCGTTCGGCCGCGAGCCGGCCGTGCAGAAGTCGCTGAACGAGGCGCGCGCGACCTACGTGCGCGACACCGATGTCGTCAGCCGTTATCGCCTCACCGCCGACGTGCTGATGTCGTTGCGGCGCAGTGTGCCCACGATCAAGTCCGCGACGGATCGCCTGCGGGCGCTCGACCTTTCGATCGCCGTCGAAGAGGAGAACCTGCGCCTCGGCAACACAATCCGCGCTGCAATCGACAAGGCGCCCCGCGGCGGTGACCTGATCCTGATGCGCGCGGCGGCGGACGCGGCTTACGGCACCGGCCTGCTGAACGAGCGCGAGCGCGGCGCCCTGCAGCCGTCGTTCGAAACCCTGAGCGTGCCCGAGGTGCCGCTGCGCACCTACATGGCGGAACTGCGCTACCTCGGTCTGGTACCCGGCTGGGGAACACAGCAGCTGCTTTTCCATTTTGGCGAGGCGATGGACAAGCTGGCGGAAATCGAGTCGAAGGCAGAGCTCTTCGTGCAGGACCAGCTGCGCGGCAGCCCGCTGCTGTTCTACTCGCAGGTTCTGGACGCGCTGAACCGCGATGCCAACCGACTGGCCGGCGTACGCAACACAGTGTTCGGCAAGGAAGTCGCCGTCGGCCTCAACGCGCTCAATCCCGGCATCGCGCGCGGTGTGCTGACCACGAGCCCGGATATGCGGCGTACCGATCAGTTCCGCGCGGACGGCATCTACGTCTTGCCCGAAACCGTTGCCGATCTGCCGCCGATCGCCGGCATCCTCACCGCCGGCGCCGGCAATCCGCTTTCCCATGTGCAGCTGCTCGCTCGCAACCTCGGTATCCCGAACGTATCGGTGGATCAGTCGGTGCTGCCAACGCTGCAGCAGGGCAACGGACGGCGCGCCGTGATGGCGGTGAGCTCTCTCGGACTCGTCGAGATTGCGGATGACGGCCCGCAGTGGGACGCGGTGCTCGGCAAGGTGGAGCAGCCGGCCGCGAACGTGATGTTCGAACCGGATCTGAAAAAGCTCGATCTCTCGGTGCGCAGCTTCGTCAGCCTGGACTCGCTGCGTGCGAAGGACTCCGGCCGCATCGTCGGGCCGAAGGCGGCCAAGCTCGGGGAGCTGAGGGCCAACTTCCCGGACCGCGTGGCACCGGGCGTCGGCATTCCGTTCGGCCTGTATCGCGCAACGGTGCTCGATCGTCCTTACAAAAGCACCGGGAAGACCGTGTTCCAGTGGATGGTCGAGAGTTTCCGCAGGCTCGAAGCGATGCCGGCCGGCTCGAAGGAAGCGGCGCGGGCTGCCGAGCAACTGCGCGCCGAGATCTACGCGACGATCATGAAGACCGATCCCGGCCCGCAGTTCCGCGAGCAGCTGCGCGCCGCCATGGCCAAGGAGTTCGGCGCCGACTTCCGCGGCGGCGTGTTCATCCGCTCCGACACCAACGTCGAGGACCTGCCGGGTTTCACCGGGGCAGGGCTCAACCTGACGCTCTTCAACATCGTCGGCCTCGACAACATTGTGAAGGGCCTCCTCGAGGTCTGGGCCTCGCCGTATACGCAGCGGGCCTGGGCTTGGCGCCAGGCGCACATGAAAGGGCCCGAGCACATCTATCCTGCGGTGCTGCTGCTGCGGACGGTGCCGTCCGACATCTCCGGCGTGATGATTACGCAGGACGTCGACAGCGGCGACCGCAACATCCTGTCGGTGGCAGTCAATGAAGGCGTGGGCGGGGCAGTCGATGGACAGGCCGCCGAGTCGGTGCGCATCGACAAGCGCACCGGCAGCGTGCGCCTGATGGCCGCCGCTACTGCGCCACGGCGCCTCGTGCCGCAGGCGACAGGCGGCATTGCGAAGCTCCCGGCCTCCGGCGCCGAGACGCTGCTGAAGGAGGGCGAGGTCAAGCAACTGATCGCGTTCTCCGACGAGATCAGCAAGCGCTTTCAGCAGCTCGACGATCGCGGCCAGCCCGCTGCAGCGGACGTTGAGTTCGCGTTCGTCAACGGTCGACTCTGGCTGCTGCAGATCCGTCCATTCAACGAAAGCCGGCAGGCGCAGGCGAGTGCCTACCTGGCGAACATGGACAGGGCGCTGGAAAAGAACCTCGATCGAACAGTAAACCTGCGGGAGTCGATCAAATGAAACGCGTGAATGCGCTGTGCCGTCAGGCGGGCCTTGCACTGGGCATTGTTTCAACCGCGTTGCTCGCGGCGACCGCCGAGGCCTATCCGCTCGACGCGTTTCCGGAAACCGGCATTCGGCGACTCGAAGGGTTGCGACTCGCGAATGAAGGCAAAGTGGCCGACGTCAAGCAGCCCAAGGGGGCCATGTTGCCGCTCAAGGCAGTCGACCTCAGGCTCGTCGGCTCGACGTTCGAGCTGCCGCCGCCGGACCCGGAGTTCAACCGCCAACTCGCCGGAATTCTCGGTGGCGGCCTCGGCGGCTATGGCGTCGCGGTGCTCGACCTGACCGAGCCTGCGAAGCCGCGCTACGCCGAGCACAACGGCAACTACCGCCAGAACGTCGGCAGCGTCGGCAAGATCGTCGTGGCGCTCGCGTTGTTCCAGGCGCTCGCCGATGTCTACCCGAAGGACATCACCGCGAGGCAACGCGTTCTGAAAGGCGCGATCGTGACGGCCGACGGTTTCTCGCAGTACGACCACCATACGGTGCGCATGTTCAATGTCGAGACCAAAGCCCTCACGCGGCGTGCAATCCAGGTCGGAGACAAGGCGACCCTGTGGGAATTCGTCGACTGGATGATGTCGCCCAGTTCCAACTCGGCCGCCGGCATGGTGATGCGCGAAGCGATGCTACTGCGCCAGTACGGCACCGCGTATCCGGTGCCCGAAGCCGAGATCAAGCGGTTCTTCACCCAGACGCCGAAGAGTGAACTGACGGCTCTCTACGAGAAGACCTTCTTTGAGCCGATCACTCGCAGCGGGCTGGATCTTGAGCAACTGCGACAGGGCAGTTTCTTCACTGCGACCGGCAAGCGGATCGTGCCGGGGCCGGGCGACAGCTACGGCACCGCGCGCGAACTGATGCGCTACCTGCTGCGCATGGAGGAGGGGCGCCTCGTGGACGAGTGGTCGAGCCGCGAAATCAAGCGGCTGATGTACGTGACCGAACGCCGCATCCGCTACGCGAGTGCGCCGTCACTGGCCGACGCGGCGGTGTATTTCAAGTCCGGGTCGCTCTACGAGTGCACGAAGGAGCCCGGATTCAGCTGCGGGCAGTACATGGGCAACGTGAAGAACTACATGAACTCGATCGCGATCATCGAGTACCCGGCCGGTGAGCGGAAACTGCACTACATGGTGACGCTGATCTCGAACGTGCTGCGCAAGAACTCCGCGGCCGAGCACCAGGCGCTGGCGACGCGGCTGCAGCAGTTGATCGTGAATAGCCACGGCGGGAAGTGAACGAACGAAGAATTCGAGGGACGTCGTGGCATGGGCCTGAGTAGCGGAGTGCGCGTTCGATGCGTCGCGGCCGTGCTGTTGCTGATGGACACGGCGGCGCATGCAGACACCGTCAACGCACGCTGCGAAATCTACCCGAACGGGGCGGACAAGGCCTCGGCGGTGCTGCCGTGCACGTTCTCGCAGCGCCGGGGCCATGTCGCGATCGACCGTGCCGACGGCGTGCGGCACGAGTTGGAGCCCAGGGGCGACCGGCCGGGCAACTATGTCGACCAGGCCGGCAAGCCGGCGTATCGGCAAAGCGGCCTGGGAAGTCGTGGTCTGATCTTCAGGCTCGCAACGGAATCTGTCTACATCTACTGGGACACAGCAGGCCTGCCCGGACAGGCCGTTGCAGGCGCGCGCGTCACGAGGTGACGCTGATCACCAGCGCGGCGGCTCCGAGCACGAGCGCACCGGCGATGCGGTCCGTCCAGCGCGCGTAGCGCGGATCGGTCGCGATGCGCCGCGCGCGTGACGCGAGCCACCCATAGCCGGCCAGGATGAAAAATTCCGGAATGATCGATCCTGCGGCGAGCCAGGCCATCTGCGCGGCGATCGGCAACCGCGCATCGACGAACTGCGGCAGGATCGCGACGAAGAAGATCAGCGTCTTCGGATTCGCCAGCTGCAACGTGAGCCCGGCGAGATAGAGGTCACGGCGGGCGCTGCTGCGCGCTGTTGCTTTCGACATCGTGATCGGCGACGGCCGCCCGAACAGTGCCGACAGTCCGACGTACACCAGGTAGGCTGCGCCGAGCCACTTCACCGCGGTGAAGAACTCGCGCGATGCGGCCAGCACCGCACCCAGCGCCGTTGCCGAGATCGCAAAGTAGATCGCATTCGCGCTGAGGATGCCGAGGCTCGCCCATGTGGAGCGTCGCGCGCCGTGCGCCAGGCCGCAGGCGATGATCAGCATGACCGCCGGCCCCGGCGACAGGGACAGCGCCATTTCGGTGAGCACGTACAGCCAGTACGTGTCCCAGTTGACGGCGTCGAGCAACGCGCGAGTCCCGGCCTCAGCCTGCTGGAGCTGCCGAGGGTGCGATCGTGCGGGCGGCAAAGTCCTTCAGCGCCGTGAGGACCTGGTCCGGACGCTCCGCCATCAGCGAGTGACCGCCGCCGTCCAACTGCACAACGGTCGCGTCGGGGCAGGCGGCGATCAGCGCCTCGGCGGCGCGCGGCGGTGTCATCACGTCCTGGTTGCCGAGAACGAAGAGCGCGGGGCAGGGCAGGGCGCGGGCCGCTTCGAGGCCGCCGGCGTAGCTGTTGCACGCGGCAAAGTCGAGCGGCAGCACCTCCGGCCCATCGCGCCGGGCGATGCGCTGCATCAGCCGCAGGTTCTGCCACACGTTCGAGAAGCCGGGGGCCGGATTGCAGGGCTTGCGCTCGAAGGCGGCCGTCGCGGCACTGTGCGACCAGACATTGATCATGTCCATTGCCTGCGGCACGTCGCTGCGCGTTGCGCCGAGCAGGGCATCCGACACGCGCATCGGGAAGGCGGCCGCGACCAGCGCCACGCCCACAGCGCGGTCGGGTACGCGCCGCGCCAGCTCGAGCGCGATCAGCGATCCCATGCTGTGGCCGACCAGTAGCACCTTCGTGACGCCGGCCGCGACAATGCCGTCGCGCAGGCGATCGGCCATCGCTTCGACGCTGGCGAGCGCCGGACCTTCGCTGCGCATGTGTCCCGGCAGATCGAAAGCGAGCACGCTGAAGCCGTGATGCGCGAAGTAACGGCTTTGCAGGATCCACACGCTGTGATCGTGCTGCGCGCCGTGCAGGAACACGAGGGTCGAGCGCGCGGCATCGAACGGCCGGCCGCCGGTATAGGCGTACAGGCGCGGTGAGGTGGCGAGGTGCATGATCAGCCGACCTTCTGCGCGCGCTTCAGCGCCTGAGCGAGGTCTTCAAGCAGGTCGGTCGGGTCCTCGAGCCCGACCGAAAGCCGGATCGTGCCCTGCGTGATGCCGGCCGCGACCAGTTCGTCGTCCGGTACGCGAAAGTGCGTGGTGGAAGCGGGATGGATTACCAGTGACTTGGCATCGCCGACGTTGGCGAGGTGCGAGAACACGCGCAGCGCCTCGACAAAGGCGCGCCCGGCGGCGCGCGACCCCTTCAGGTTGAAGCTGAACACCGCGCCGCAGCCGCGCGGCAGGAGGCGCTGTGCGAGTGCCCGGTCCGGATGCGATTCCAGTTCGGGATACGCGACCGACTCGACGGCGGCATGCGTGCTGAGGAACTTCACCACCGCACGGGCGTTGTCAACGTGGCGCTGCATGCGCAGCGGCAGGGTCTCGATCCCCTGCAAAAGGAGGAAGGCGGTGTGCGCGGCCATGCAGGCGCCGAAGTCGCGCAGCCCTTCACGTCGTGCGCGCAGCAGGAAAGGCGCGACGGTGCTTTCCTCGGCGAAGTTCATGCCGTGAAAGCCGGCGTAGGGCTCGGTGAGCGTCGGGAATTTCCCGCTGGCGAGCCAGTCGAACGTGCCGCCGTCCACCAGCACTCCGCCGATCGCGACGCCATGGCCGCCGAGGAACTTGGTCGCCGAGTGATAGACGAGGTCGGCACCATGGTCGAAAGGCGTCATCAGCCACGGCGTGGTGAACGTCGAATCGACCAGCAGCGGCACGCCGTGTTCGTGCGCGATGCTGCTCACCGCGGGGATGTCGAGGACATCGAGCCCCGGATTGCCCAGCGTTTCGCCGAAGAGCAGCCGCGTGTTCGGCCGGACAGCGGCGCTCCATGCCTCAAGGTCACGTGGGGTGACGAATGTGGTCTCGATGCCGAAGCGTGCGAGCGTGTAGGCAAGGAGGTTGTGCGAGCCACCGTAGAGCGCGCGGCTGGCAACGATATGGCCGCCCGCGCCCATCAGCGTCGCAATTGCCAGATGCAATGCGGCCTGACCGCTGGCCGTCGCAATCGCGCCGACGCCTTTTTCGAGCGCGGCCATGCGTTCTTCGAACACCGCAACCGTCGGGTTGGAGATGCGCGAGTAGACATGCCCGGCGCGCTCCATGTTGAACAGCGCCGCCGCATGGTCGGAGTCCTCGAACACGAACGAGGTGGTCGCGTAGATCGGCACGGCGCGCGCGCCGGTGGCCGGATCCGGGGGCTGGCCGGCGTGCAGTGCGAGCGTGTCGAAGCCTGGGTAGCGGACGGTCATTGCGCCGGCGGGAAATCCGAGAACGGGTCGGAGTGCGATGATGCCAAATCGACGATTTCCGTGCTGCACTCGCACATGTGCAGCCAGGCGAATGCGCCCTTGTAATCGACGCTGACGCGGACTAATTTGAAGAACGGCGCACCGCTCGTGGGGGGAAACATATGACGGCTATGACGATGGAAGACGTGGATGTATTGCTCCGCCGGCAGCCTCTGGTCAAGGAATTGACTGCGCAGCAGTTCGAGCGCGTGTCGCGTCTCGCGGACGTGGTCGACTTCGAGCCCGGCGAGATCATCCACCGGGAGGGCGATGAGTGCTCGCAGCTGTACCTGGTCGTGCGCGGACACGTCGCGATTGAAATGGCCGGGAATCACGAGGTGCTGCGCGTCGAGACGGTCGTGCCCGGAGGCGAGTTCGGCTGGACCGCGATGCTGCTCGGCGCCGGGCGGTACTTCCAGGCGCGGGCACTGGACGCGGTGCAGGTGCTGTCGTTGGACGCAGCCGGCCTGCGCGCGCTCTGCGACGAAGATACCGCGTTCGGTTATGCGCTGATGCGCAGGCTGCTGGCGGTCGTGGCGGGGCGCCTGCAGTCGACGCGGCTGCAGGTGGTTGACATGTTCTCGACCCCGGCAAAGCGGGCGGGGGCTTAAGAAGTTACCGTCACTGACTAAGCCCCGGCGAAGCAAGGGGGTGCGGGGCCGTGATTGATCGCATCGCGGGGCGACCGGCAGACACTCGTAAACTGCGGCCCAGCCATGGACCAGCGCGCCGTCCTCTACCCGCCGATCGAGCCGAACGACAGCGGCATGCTGGTGCTCGACGACCTGCACACGATGTATTGGGAGTCGGTCGGAAATCCCACCGGTGTACCGGTGCTCTTTCTGCACGGCGGGCCGGGCGGCGGCTGCTCCCCGGAACACCGGCGCTTTTTCGACCCAGAGTTCTATCGGGCGGTCCTGTTCGACCAGCGCGGGGCCGGGGCCTCGATCCCGGTGGGCGAGGTGGACTCCAACACCACCCAGCAACTGATCTCCGACATCGAGTTGCTGCGCGAGTACCTCGGCATCGAGCGCTGGCTGGTGTTCGGTGGTTCCTGGGGCAGCACGCTCGGCCTTGCGTACGGGCAGGCGCATCCGCAGCGCTGCACCGGCTTCCTGCTGCGCGGCATCTTCCTTGGACGCCAAACCGAAATCGACTGGTTTCTCTACGGGTTGCGCCAGGTCTTTCCCGAGGCCTGGCAGAAGTTTGCCGGCATGCTGCCCGAGGCCGAACGGGGTGATCTTCTCGGGGGGTATCTCCGGCGCCTGTTTGATCCGGACCCTCGCGTGCATGTGACCTTTGCGCGCGCCTGGAGCGAATACGAGGGCGCGTGTTCGACCTTGCTGCCCAACCCGGAGCTCGTGCGCCATTTCGCCGCCGAGGCGCTCGGGCTGGCGCGGCTGGAAGCGCACTATTTTGCTCATCGCTGCTTCCTCGGGGCGGATCAGCTGCTGCAGAACATCGACCGCATCCGCACTCACCCTGCCTCGATCGTGCACGCGCGCTATGACATGGTCTGCCCGATCGTGAGCGCCGATGATCTAGCACACGCCTGGCCGTCCGCGCGCTACACGATCGTGCCCGATGCCGGGCACTCGGTGTGGGAGCCCGCAGTTCGTGCGGCGGTCATGGCGGAACTCGAACGATTCAAGACCGTGCTGGTCTGACCGCGGACATGCCTCGCTTCGCCGCCAACATCAGCCTCCTGTATCCGGAGCATGCGCTGGTCCAGCGCATTGATGCCGCGGCGCGCGACGGCTTTGCAGCCATCGAGGTCCAGTCGGCGTACGCAGTGGATGCCGCCGAGTTTCGCCGTGGACTTGATTCGGCACGTGCCGAGGTGGTGCTGATCAACGCGCCGGTCGGTGACTTCGCCGGCGGCGAGCGAGGCCTCGCTGCGCTGCCTGGGCGCGAAGCGGAGTTCGACGCCTCGATCGATCGCGCGCTCGACTACGCGCGCACGGTTGGTGCGCCACGGGTTCATGTGATGGCCGGCACACCGGGCGCCGACGTGGCGCACGCCGATGCGCTGGCCGCCTACGAACGCAACATTGCCAGGGCCTGCGACGTTCTCGCGCCGCACGGGATCGCGGTCATGATCGAGCCGATCAACCCGCATGACTTCCCCGGCTACTTTCTCAACCGCCTCCCACTGGCCGTCTCGACCATCGAGCGACTGGCGAATCCCGCGCTGGCGCTGCAGTTCGACATCTACCACCTGCAGATCCTGCAAGGGGACCTGATCCGGCACCTGCGGCAGCATTTCGAAGTGATTGGCCACGTGCAGGTGGCCGGCGTGCCTGACCGGAATGAGCCCGACACGGGGGAAGTGAACTGCACCGCGATCTTCAGGGAACTGGACCGCTTGCGGTATGCCGGCTGGGTCGGTTGTGAGTACCGTCCCGCGGATCCGCGACCGGGTGGCACATCCGCGGGATTGGGCTGGCTGCGCCGGCTCTGAATTCCGCTTGTTCGGCGCGAGGCGCGCAGCTAGCATGGCCTCGATCGCGCGTCGATGAGCCGACGTGCCGGAGGACAGCATGAAGGTCAGCGACATCCTGCGCGTCAAGGGCAGCGTGCTTTACACCGTTAACCCGGACGCGCCCCTGGCCCGGGCGGTTGCGCTGATGGCCGAACAGGACATCGGCTCGGTCGTGATCATGGAGTACGGTGATCTGGTGGGCATGCTCACCTTTCGCGAGGTCATCAACCGCATCCACGCCAATGCCGGCAGCGTCGGCGAGATCAGCGTGCGCAAGGTGATGGACGACTCGCCGCTCACGGTGACCCCGGAGACCGAGGTCATGGAAGTGCGGCGCCTGATGCTGGAGCGTCACGCACGTTATCTCCCCGTGCTCGATGGCCGCACGCTGGTCGGCGTCATCTCGTTTTACGACGTGGCCAGGGCGGTGCTCGAGGAACAGAGCTTCGAGAACCGCATGCTCAAGGCCTATATCCGCGACTGGCCTGAGCCGGAAGAAGGCACGGCCCGCACCAACTAGCGATACGCGCGCGGGGGTTTTGCCCGCCCGCCACAGACAGGTCCGCCGTCGGCCGCAGTGACTCGCATCGCGAGGCGAGGTGCTGTGTTAGCCCTTCGGGCGGCATCGCACCGGTAGGACTCTTCGCCTGCTGGGCCACCCCGGCCCTTCAAGACTTCCGGGCCGACTCTCCGACGAAATGCAGCGTGAACGGTCGCCGGGCGCGACGAAATGCGCCTGCGACGGATGAACTGCAGAAGACGACTTGACGACGACGAATAGCCGTTTGCGGTTCATTCCACGATTTCAGCATCTTGTCGCAAGTCGCTCGCGACGCCGCTTGCCGCTGCCTACAGTGCAGCCATCGACAACGCAAAACGACTTACCGAAAGGACCGAACCATGAACGCCAACTTCACGACCAGCCTGCCGACCCGCCTGACCGCTTTCGCCGTCGCTGTCCTGACCAGCGCCGTCGTCCTGGGTAGCACGCTCGCCGGTATGCAGCCGCGCGAAGAAGCCGCGAGCACGCAGTTGATCGCGCTGGACCGCATCACCATCCGTGCGACACCGTTGAACTGAATCGCGCCGCGCGCGGCAGACAGCGTCCGGTCCCGCGGCGCCGACAGCGCGGCAGCGAACTCCCCCGGCAGGTCAATCGCGCCTGCCTCAAGAGCCCGGCTTCGGCCGGGCTCTTTTCTTTCCGTTCGGTCCGATAACGCCGGGTCAGAGCATCAACACCCTGTCGATATTCCTTACATCCCGTTGGCGAGGCGGGGAAGTTTCCCTGTCAGATCATGAGCTTGCTCGACGGGCGCGAAGAATGCTTAAGCGACAGCGCGATCCTGAAGCATGCGACAGCCGCTCACGTGCGTCATGAGGTCGGTCCAAACGGGGAGAAGGTTTATGGCGTTATCGAGAGTTCTTGGCAGCGCGTCGCTTTTCGTCGCAACGGCGTCTGTAGCTACGCTGGCGCAGGCCGCGCTGGTCATCAACTACCCGGACTTTTCGGACACGACCGGGCTGACGATCAATGGCAATGCCGCGCAGGTAGGCAACGTACTGCGTGTCACGCGTGACACGTTCAGCCAGGCCGGCAGCGCGTTTTCAACCAATACCGTGGCCCTGACGAGCGGCGCCGCGTTCAGCACGTACTTCCGGTTCCGCTTCACCAATCCGGGTGGCGCCTGCGATGGGTTCGGGTGCGGAGCGGACGGCATCGTGTTTGCGGTTCAGACGGTGTCGAACAGCGTCGGCGGCGGTGGCGGTGGCATCGGCTTTGACGGGATCCCCAACAGCGTCGGCGTCGAGTTCGACAACTGGTTTAATAGCGGCATCGACATCAACAGCAACCATGTCGGCATCGATCTGAACGGCAGTGTCAATTCCGTTACCTCGATCAATATCGCCGAAGCCGACTTGAACGACGGGGACATCTGGAACGCCTGGGTCGACTACAACAGCGTGACCGATCTGCTCGAGGTTCGCCTGACCCGTTCGGCAGTGCGGCCCGCTGCCGCGTTGCTGACCTGGAATGTGGATCTCGCCACAGTGCTGGGCAGCACCGATGCTTACGTCGGCTTCACCTCGGGCACAGGCGCAGCGTTCGCCAATCACGACATCCTGTCGTGGCAGTTGAGAGACAACTACGAGCCGATCACACCCGTCCCTGAGCCGGCCGGCCTAGCATTACTCGGCCTTGGCTTCGCCGGTCTCGCGGCCGCGCGGCGTCGCCGCACGTAGATCGAGCTTGTTCAGGAAAGCCCCGCTGCGGCGGGGCTTTTTCGTTGCGGAGCAGTGGATATGAACAAGGCGGCGCTCAGCGTACGGGTGTTCGGCATCTACCTCATCGTCCTCGGCGCCTGGCTACTGCTCGCGCCGAACGTGCTGCTGCGACTCTTTGGTATGGCTGCGACGGAAGAGTTCTGGATACGCGTCGTCGGCATGCTGGTCGGCTTCCTGGGGACGTACTACGTGCGCGCCGCCGCGGCCCGCTTCACGCCGTTCTTCGCCTGGACGATTCCGGTGCGACTGTCAGTGGTCGGCTTTTTCGGCGCGTTCGTGCTGCTGGGCCTCGCACCGCCCGTGCTTCTGCTGTTCGCCCTGGTGGACGCGGCCGGAGCGCTGTGGACCTGGCGAGCGCTCCGGCGCTGATTCAGCGTTGCTCGGCGGCGTCGACGACGGCCACCGCCGACATGTTGATGATGCGCCGGACTGTCGACGCCGGCGTCAGGATATGGACCGGCTGGGCGGCGCCGAGCAGCACCGCGCCGATCGTGATGCCGCCACCGGCCGTGACGCGCAGTGCGTTGTAGGTGATGTTGGCAGCATCGACGTTCGGCATGATCAGCAGGTTGGCTTCCTGGGTGAGCGTCGAATCGGGCATCGAGCCCTCCAGCACGACGTGCGACAGCGCGGTGTCGGCCTGCATCTCGCCGTCGACCTCGAAATCCGGATTGCGCGCGCGTACGAGTTCGAGAGCCGTGCGCATCTTCTGCGCCGAGGGCAGTTCGGAGCTGCCGAAATTCGAGTGCGACAGCAGCGCCACGCTGGGCGCGATGCCGAAGCGGCGCACGGCATCGGCGGCGAGCATCGTCATTTCGGCGACCTGCTCGGCCGTCGGGTCGGGATTGACATGCGTGTCGCAGATGAAGAGGTGCCGGTTGGGCAGGATCAGGAGCTGCATTGCCGCGAAGGTCTGCACCCCCGGCCGCAGACCGATTGTCGTACGCACATAGCGGAGGTGGTCGGAGTAGGCGCCGACGGTGCCGCACAGCATCGCGTCGGCGTCGCCCTTTCTTATCAGCATCGTGCCGATCAGCGTGGTGCGGGTGCGGATCTCGGCCTGCGCAAGCGATCGCGTCACGCCTTTGCGCTTGGCAAGCTGGTAGTACTCCATCCAGGTGTCGCGGTATCGCGGATCGTCGAGCACGTTGACGCACTCGACGTTGGTGCCGAGCTTGAGCCGCAGTCCATAGCGCTCGATGCGCGTCGCAATGACGTCCGGTCGACCGATCAGGATCGGCCGCGCGATGCCCTCAT
>Ga0316630_10000098_pt1 | contig 20615 bp, 20 predicted proteins | sample OWC_May_M1_C1_D6_FD_207658 | JGI IMG/M metagenome (GOLD analysis project Ga0316630, IMG submission 207658) | Wetland soil microbial communities from Old Woman Creek delta, Ohio, United States - OWC_May_M1_C1_D6_A | ecosystem: Environmental > Terrestrial > Soil > Wetlands | place: USA: Ohio...
GTCGCGGTCCTTGAAATTAGCGCGCAGATGCCGCGCCAGCTGCTTGGCGGCATCCAGGTTGTGGGCGCCGTCGAGCATGATCAGCGGTTTTTCGGAGACGACATCGAGCCGGCCCGGCCAGCGGGTTGTCGCAAGCCCCGCCCGCATGCTTTCAAGAGACAGGCGTGGGGCCTTGTCCAGGAGCAGCTCGCAGGCGGCCAAGACCAGCGCGGCGTTTCCCCCCTGGTAGTCCCCCTGAAGCCCCGTGGCCATATCGGGCCAGACGTGGCGGAGGCCGCGGTAAGTGAAGCGGCCCCCGCCCGTGCGCCGAAACCTGAAATCGCGGCTCAGCCGAAAGACCGGGGCCGATTTTTGCTGTGCGGCCTGGCGCAGGACGTCCCATGCGGAGGACTGGCGGATGCCGGTCACGACCGGCCGGCGGCGTTTGACAATGCCGGCTTTTTCAAAGGCGATCCGGGGGATCGTGGCGCCCAGGTACTCGCGGTGCTCCAGGGAGATGTTCGTGATGATCGCCAGCTCCGGCGTGATCACGTTGGTGGCGTCCATGCGGCCGCCCATGCCGGTCTCGATCACGGCCCAATCGACCTTGCGGCGGGCGAACTCGTCGAAGGCCATGGCGGTGGTGAACTCGAAGAAGGTCGGCTCGCGGCCGCCGGGGAGCGCCCGGTGGACCCTTCGATAGAGCCGGACGATGTCCGAGTCGGTGATCGGGTCTCCATTGATTTGGATGCGTTCGTTGAAGCGCACCAAATGAGGCGAGGTGTAGAGCCCGACGCGATAGCCGGAGCACCGCAGGACGTTGGCGAGGCTCGCTGCCACTGAGCCCTTGCCGTTCGTGCCGGCGATGTGGATGGTTTTGTAGCGCCGGTGGGGGTGGCCGAGGCCGGCGAGCATCCGGCGGATGGTGGCAAGCCCCAGCTTGATCCCGAAACGCCGGAGGCGGAAGAGGGTCTCAAGGCAGGCAGTGCTGTCTTTTGGCTGCGGCATCGGCATGAAAAAACCCGGTGGGGGATCCCACCGGGTTCGGTTCAACGGGTTTCAGAGGTTAGCGTCTGCGTGCGGCCCGGGCCGCGGCAATGCGTTCCCTGCGCTGCGCTTCGCGCTGCTTGCGCCGCCGGAATTCGCTCGGCTTTTCGTAGCTTTTCTTCAGCTTCAAGCGCTTGAAAAGGCCGTCATTCTGGATCTTCTTTTTCAGAATGCGCATTGCTTTTTCGATGTCATTGTCGATGACCCTGACTTCGATTTCCTTCAACTGTATCGCCCCTTTCGTGCCGCCGGAAACGACGCAATGGTCTCATCCCCTGCGGATAGTTAGCAAATTCATTAGAAGGTGCACTTATAATGAATTATTTCTCCTTTGACAAGAGAAATGTGACGGCATACCGCCGCATCGACTCCTGACAATTGTCTTGACACTCCGTCTGCCTTCCGCCATACTGCGCCTCCAACAAAATCAGCCACTTGTTTCCATCATCCCATCTTCAGAAGGAGGTCTTCCATGCGTCTGATTCTGCTCGGCGGTCCTGGGGCGGGCAAGGGCACCCAGGCCAACTACATCAAGGAAAGATACCAGATCCCGCAGATTTCCACCGGCGATATGTTGCGCGCCGCGGTCAAGGCCGGCACCGAGTTGGGCAAAAAAGCGAAGGCCGTCATGGATGCGGGGCAGCTGGTGCCGGATGACGTGATCATCGGGCTGGTCAAAGAGCGGATCAAGGAACCGGATTGCAAGAAAGGATTCCTCTTCGACGGGTTCCCCCGGACCATCCCCCAGGCCGACGCCATGAAGGCGGCCGGCGTCCCGATCGACGCGGTGGTCGACGTCGATGTCCCCGACGCCGAGATCATCAAGCGCATGAGCGGCCGGCGGGCGCATCTGGCGAGCGGGCGCACGTACCATGTCATCTTCAACCCCCCCAAAGTGGCGGGCAAGGACGACGTAACGGGCGAACCTCTGGTCCAGCGCGACGACGACAAGGAAGAGACCGTCAAGAAACGTCTCGAGGTCTACCACCAGCAGACCGAGCCGCTGATCGGCTACTACAAAAAGTGGAAAGAATCGGGCGACAAAAAGGCCCCGCAGTACGTCAAGGTCCACGGCATCGGCAAGGTGGAGGAAATCCGCGACAAGATTTTCGCCGCCCTGGATCAATTGATGAAATAGACGGCTCGCGAAAAAAAATCCCGCCGGTGACCGGCGGGATTTTTTTGGACCCACATATTCTTCCGGCGGCATCGTGCGGCGGTTTTCGGGGCACGAGGCGCCCGGGTCGGGCGCAAGCATGGCGCCGGACAAGCGCCGGCCGGAAGAAGAGTTGAATGGTTTTTTTACGATCGAAAGCACGAAACTGCTTGACAGTCAGGGCATCCTGGTATTATCCTGTTAACGTACGTTTAGAAAAAGAGGTCAACCCGCCAGTCGGCCGGATTCTCTTGCATCTAACACCCTAACATCCTCCTTCACAACCGACATGGATCCTTTCTGTTAACCGCTCGCTCAAGGCACGTCGGTTGATTAATCCCAAGCAAGGGTGCGCGCATCTCTTGAAATTTGTGTGAAGGGTCGCATCGGCTGAGGTTGCAGCCCTGTACGCCGCATTCACAAGACCGAAACGGAAATCGTCCGAATAAGACCGCACCGGCTGCCTCGGGCACCGGGACTACCCGCGGATGCACTCGAGCGTCCGCCACGAAATCGAGGGGACTCTTTTTAAATGAACATCGCCGAACTCAAAGAGAAGAAGATCAACGAACTGATGCAGATGGCGAAGCAGTTCAACATCGAGGGCGCATCGAACATGCGCAAGCAGGAGCTGATGTTCGCCCTGCTGCAGGGCCAGATCGAGAAAAACGGCATGATTTACGGGGAGGGCACCCTCGAAATTCTGCCGGACGGCTTCGGCTTCCTGCGTTCGCCCAGTTCCAACTACCTGCCGGGGCCGGATGACATCTACGTGTCGCCCTCCCAGATCCGGCGCTTCAGCCTGCGCACCGGCGACACCATTTCCGGCCAGATCCGGCAGCCCAAGGAGTCCGAGCGCTACTTTGCGCTGCTCAAGGTCGAGGCGGTGAATTTCGAGGACCCGGAAGTCGCCCGCGACAAGATCCTCTTCGACAACCTCACTCCGCTCTACCCCGAACGCAAGATGAGCCTGGAAAGCGACGCCGACAACTACTCGACGCGCATTCTGGACCTCATGGTCCCGATCGGGTTCGGGCAGCGCTGCCTGATCGTGTCCCCGCCGCGTTCCGGCAAGACCATGCTGCTTCAAGCCATTGCCAACGCCATCATCAAGAGCCACAAGGACGTGGTCCCCTTCGTGCTGCTGATCGACGAGCGGCCGGAGGAGGTGACCGACATGGAGCGCACGGTCGACGCGGAGGTCATCAGCTCCACCTTCGATGAGCCCGCCGAGCGGCATGTGCAGGTGGCCGAGATGGTGATCGAGAAGGCCAAGCGCCTGGTGGAGCACAAGAAGGATGTCGTCATTCTGCTCGACAGCATCACCCGTCTGGCACGCGCCCACAACTCGGTGGTGCCGCCGAGCGGGAAAATTCTTTCCGGCGGGGTCGACTCCAACGCGTTGCAGCGCCCCAAGCGCTTTTTCGGCGCCGCCCGCAACATCGAGGAGGGCGGCAGCCTCACCATCATCGCCACCGCCCTGGTCGACACCGGCAGCCGCATGGACGAGGTCATCTTCGAGGAGTTCAAGGGCACCGGCAATGCGGAGATCCAGCTCGACCGCAAGCTGTCGGACAAACGCGTCTTCCCGGCGGTCGACATCAAGCGCTCCGGCACCCGCAAGGAAGAGCTGCTGCTGCCGGAGGAAGTGCTCAACCGCGTCTGGATTCTGCGAAAGCTGCTCACCACGCTCAACACGGTGGACAGCATGGAATTTTTGCTTGAAAAAATGAAGGGAACGCGAAATAATAAAGAATTTATGAACTCGATGAACGCCTAACCGGCGGGACTTCACCAAGGGGGTTTTGATCCGAATGAAAGAAAACATCCATCCGAAGTATCAGGACACCAAGATCCGCTGCGCCTGCGGCAACGTGATCGAGGCCGGATCCACCAAGGACAACATCGCCGTGGAAATCTGCTCCGGCTGCCACCCGTTTTTCACGGGCAAGCAGAAACTGGTGGACACGGCCGGGCGCATCGAACGTTTCCGCAAGAAGTACCAGAAATTCCAGAGCAAGGAAAAAGCGTCGTAGCGCTCCCGCCGCGCGTCCCCCCCGACAGGGGCGTCCGAACCTCGACACTTCACCCTTCTCATGGATATTTCGCATGAGCCCGATGGCCTCACGGGTCGGAACCCACCCGATCCGTGGCGCCGGCCGGGCTTTTTGCATGTGAAGCGGACACGGTGTACACGTCATGTACGACAAACTGGAAGGCGTTGAACAGCGCTACAACGAACTGGAGCGCCAGCTGAGCGATCCGGCCGTCATCGGCAACCGGGACGCCTATCAGAAGGCCGTGCGCGAGCACGCCGATCTCGGCAAAATCGTCACGGTGTTCCGCCGCTACCGCGAGGTGACCGACCGGATCGACGAGAGCAGCGGGCTCTTGAACGACGGGGACGCCGATATTCGGGCCCTGGCCAAAGACGACCTGACGTCGCTGGCGGCCGAGAAGGAAACCCTCGAGACCGAACTCAAATTGCTCCTGCTGCCGAAAGACCCCAACGACGACAAGAACATCATCATGGAAATCCGGGCCGGCACCGGCGGCGAGGAAGCCGCTCTGTTTGCGAGCGACCTGTTTCGCATGTACGGTCGTTATGCCGAGGACCGCGGCTGGAAGGTCGAAGTTCTTTCGCATCACCCCACGGGAGTGGGGGGGGTGAAGGAAGTCATCGCCATGATCCAGGGCAAAGGCGCTTACAGCGTCTTGAAATACGAAAGCGGGATCCATCGGGTGCAGCGGGTGCCGGCCACCGAAACCCAGGGCCGCATCCACACCTCGGCGGTCACCGTGGCCGTGCTGCCCGAGGCCGAAGAGGTGGACGTGGCCATCAATCCGAACGATCTGCGCATCGACGTCTATCGGTCGGGGGGGCCGGGGGGCCAAAGCGTAAACACCACGGACTCGGCGGTGAGGGTCACGCACCTGCCGACCGGCCTGGTGGTCATCTGCCAGGACGAGAAATCGCAGCTCAAGAACAAGAACAAGGCCCTCAAGGTGCTGCGCTCCCGGCTGCTGGACATGAAGATCCAGGAGCAGGAGCAGAAGCGGGCCGAGGACCGCAAGAGCCAGGTGGGGACGGGCGACCGCAGCGGCCGCATCCGCACCTACAATTTCCCGCAGAGCCGCGTGACCGACCACCGCATCGGCCTGACCCTTTACAAACTGGACAGCGTCCTGCAGGGTTCCATGCAGGAACTGATCGACGGGCTGACCACGCACTATCAAGCCCAGGCGCTGCAGAATGTCGAAGCCGTCGCCAGCCGCTAACCTGGAATGGACGGTGCTCAAAGTGCTGCAGTGGGCCGCCCCCTACCTGGCGGCGCGCGGCATCGACAGCCCGCGCGCGACGGCGGAGATCCTGCTGGCGCATGCGCTGCACACCGAGCGGGTCCAGTTGTACGTGCACCACGACCAGCCGCTGGAGCCGGCGGAGCTTGCTGCGTTCAAGCAACTGCTACGCCGGCGCCTGCGCCGGGAGCCGGTTGCCTACATCGTCGGCTGGAAGGGGTTCTGGACGCTCGAGCTCACGGTCACCCCGGAGGTGCTCATCCCCCGGCCGGAGACCGAGGGGCTGGTGGAGGCGGCCCTGGCCGCGCTCAAGGCCCTTCCGAACGGCCGCACGGCCCGAGTCCTCGACCTAGGGACCGGCTCAGGCGCCGTCGTGCTCGCGCTCGCTGCCGAGGCGCCGGGCCATCGTTACTTCGCCTCCGACATCTCGCCGGCGGCGATCGCCGTCGCCCGCCGCAACGCCGAGGCGGCGGGGGTTTCCGATCGCGTCTTTTTCTGGGCCGCCGACTGGTTCTCGGCCCTGCCGCCGACACGGGCCGTTTTCGACCTGGTCGTCTCGAACCCCCCTTACGTGGCCACGGGGGAGATCGACGGGCTTCCGCCGGAGATCGCGCGCTACGAGCCGCGGCTGGCCCTCGACGGGGATGCGGACGGCCTGCGGAGCCATCGCGCGATCGTCGCCGCGGCGCACCGCCACCTCGCCCCCGGCGGGCGGCTGCTGCTGGAAATCGGGTGCGACCAGGGGCGGGCCGTGCAGCGGATGGTCGAGCAGTCCGGGCACTACGTCGGGTTCCAATGCGCCAGGGACTACAGCGGCCGCGAGCGCGTGGTGTCCGTGCGCAAAAAAGATGTTGCAACACCATAGGATAATTGGTATCTAAACCAATTTTAAAGAAGCAAGGGTCATCATCTCATCACACACGCCAGCGGACATGCCTCCCGGTGTCCCGACCAAGGGACTGGGGGCAGGAATGACGGTGGCGGCGGAAAAAAACCGAACGGAAGGGAGATTCAAATGGCGTATGTCAGCATGAAGGAGCTTTTGGAGGCAGGCGTTCATTTCGGGCACCAGACCAAGCGGTGGAACCCGAAGATGAAGCCTTACATTTTCGGGGCGCGCAACGGGATCTACATCGTCGACCTGCAGAAGACCGTCAAGATGTTCAAGACCGCTTACGACTTTTTGGTGGAAACCGCCGCCGGCGGCAAGTCGGTCTTGTTCGTCGGCACCAAGAAACAGGCCAAGGAATCCATATACGAGGAAGCCAACCGCTGCGAGATGTTTTACGTTCACAACCGCTGGCTGGGCGGCATGATGACCAACTTCCAGACGATCCGCAAAAGCATCGAGCGGCTCAACTATCTCAACACCATTCACAACGACGGCTCCATCAACCTGTTTCCGAAAAAGGAGCGCCTGAAGCTCGCCAAGGAACGCGAAAAGCTGGACGGCAACCTGGGCGGCATCCGCAGCTTGGAGCGGTTGCCGGGAGCGATCTTCATCATCGACCCCAAGAACGAGGCCATTGCCGTGCATGAAGGCCGGCGGTTGAATATCCCCATCGTCGCGGTGGTCGACACCAACTGCGACCCGGATGAAATCGATTACCCCATCCCCGGCAACGACGACGCCATCCGCGCCATCCGCCTGCTGACCTCCCGGATGGCGGATGCCTGCATCGAGGGCCGGCAGAAATGGAACGAGCGCATGCAGGCCGAAGCCGACAAGACGGAGCCGGAGGATGCCAAACCGCTGAGCGCCGCCGTCGACCTGAAGCCCGGCGAGCGCAAGGTGATCTCCGAGGGGGGCCAGGGCCCGGTGGTGGAAGTCATCCGGCGGTCTACGGCGGAGGCCGTTCCCGCAGCGGGAGCGGACCCATCGGACCGCGGCGACGCCCAGACGACAGGAGACGAATAATGGCTGAGGTCAGTGCGAAGCTGGTGAAAGAGCTCCGGGACAAGACCGGGGCGGGCATGATGGATTGCAAGGCGGCCCTGGCGGCCTCCGACGGCGCCATGGACAAGGCGGTGGAGTTCCTGCGCAAGAAAGGTCTGGCCACGGCGCAGAAGCGCGCCGGTCGGGCCACGAGCGAAGGCACCATCGCCACCTACATCCACATGGGCGGCAAGCTGGGCGTGATGGTCGAGGTCAATTCCGAGACCGACTTCGTGGCCAAAAACGAGCAGTTCCAGGAGTTTGCGAAAAACATCGCCATGCACATCGCCGCGTCCAACCCGCTGGGGGTCCGGCCCGAGGACGTGCCGCCCGAGGTGATCGCCAAGGAGCGGGAGATTTACGCCGCGCAGGCCCGGGAGACCGGCAAACCGGAGAAGGTCATCGAAAAGATCGTCGAGGGCAAGCTCAAGAAATTTTTCGAGGACAGCTGCCTCTTGAACCAGGCCTACGTCCGCAACCCCGACATCACGGTGGGGGACCTGCTCAACGACCTCATCGCCAAGATGGGCGAGAACATCGGCGTTAAACGTTTTGTCCGCTTCCAGGTAGGGGAGTAGGCCGCCGTGTGCCAGGCCCGGTACAAGCGGGTGGTCGTCAAGATCAGCGGCGAAGCCCTCATGGGCGACCAGGAGTTCGGCATCAGTTCGGACATGATCCGGTACGTGGCCGAGGAGATCCGCTCCATCGTGGACATCGGCGTGCAGTGCGCCATCGTCGTGGGCGGCGGGAATATCTTCCGGGGCATCGCCGCCAGCTCCTACGGCATGGACCGCACCTCGGCGGACCACATGGGGATGCTGGCCACCGTGATCAACAGCCTGGCCCTGCAGGACGCGCTGGAGAAACAGGGGGTTCAGACCCGGGTCCAGACCGCCATCGGGATGCACCAGATGGCGGAGCCCTACATCCTGCGTCGGGCCATCCGGCACCTGGAGAAGGGCCGGGTGGTCATTTTCGCCGCCGGCACCGGCAACCCCTATTTCACGACCGACACGGCCGCCGTGCTGCGCGGCCAGGAGATTCATGCCGAAATCCTGCTCAAGGCTACCAAAGTGGACGGCCTCTACGATTCAGACCCGGTGAAAAACAAGGACGCCAAGCTGCTGAAGCAGGTGAGCTACATGGAGGTGCTGGAACGGCAGCTCCGGGTGATGGACATGACGGCCATCTCGCTGGCCATGGACAACGATCTGCCGCTGGTCGTCTTCAAGCTCAAGACCAAGGGCAACATCCGCAAAGTGGTTTGCGGAGACGGCGTCGGAACCCGGATCAACACCTAAGCGTTGCGGGAGGTTGAGGAGAACCCCATGATCGATTCCATTTACCAGGACAGCAAGGAAAACATGGTGAAGGCGATCGCCGCCCTGAAGAAGGACCTGAAGCGGGTTCGCACCGGGCGGGCCTCTTTGTCGCTGTTGGACGGGGTCAAGGTCGACTACTACGGCACGCTGACCCCCGTCAGCCAGCTGGCCACCCTGGCCGTGCCCGAAAGCCGCTTGATCACCATTCAGCCATGGGACACCACCGTCATCAAAGAGATCGAAAAAGCGATCCTGAAATCCGACCTCGGGCTGACCCCGTCCAATGACGGCAAAATCGTGCGGATTGCCATCCCGCCCCTGACCGAACAACGCCGCAAGGAGCTGGTCAAGGTCGTCCACAAGATCTGCGAGGAGTACAAGGTGTCCGTCCGCAACCTCCGGCGCGATGCCAATGAGATGATCAAAGAGCTGAAGAAAGAGAGCCGGATCTCGGAGGACGATGCCTTCAAGTCCCAGGAGAAGATCCAGAAAATGACCGACGAGCACATCAAGCTCGTCGACGAGTGCTACAAAGAAAAAGAGAAAGAGATCCTTGAGTTCTGACCCGCCTTCCGCCGGCCCCGAGGCGGGCGCGGCGACCAGGCTCCCGGCCCACGTGGCCATCATCATGGACGGCAACGGACGATGGGCGAAACAGCGGCAGCTGTCCCGCGTCAAGGGGCACGAGAAGGGCGCGGAAGCGGTGCGGACGACCGTGCGAACCTGCCGTGAACTGGGCGTTCCCTTCCTGACCCTCTACGCCTTTTCCACCGAAAACTGGCAGCGGCCGAAAACCGAGGTCAGCGCCCTCATGGGGCTCCTGCGCCGTTTCCTGGAAGCCGAGCTGAGGGAGCTGCTCAAGAACGGAATCCGGCTGCACGTCATCGGCCGGCGGGAGCGCCTTCCGGGGAATGTCCAGAAGGCGCTGGCCGCCGCCGTCCAGGAGACCCGGCAGAACTCCGCCCTCCAGCTCAACCTGGCCTTGAGCTACGGCGGGCGCGATGAAATCACGCGGGCCGCCCAGTCCCTTGCCGTCGAGGTGCAGGCGGGCCGCCTGCGACCGGCGGACATCACCGAAGAGTTGCTGTCCGCCCGCCTGGACACGGCCGGCATCCCCGATCCGGACCTGCTGATCCGAACGGGCGGCGACATGCGGGTCAGCAATTTTCTGCTCTGGCAGCTTGCCTACACGGAGATATTCGTCACCCCCACCCTCTGGCCGGATTTCACCCCTGAATTGTTTCAGCAGATCCTGAACGACTTCCAGAGCCGGGAGCGGCGGTTCGGACGCGTCTGAAAGCGCCGCGCTCTCATGCAAAGGACTTCCATGACCGCAGGAGCCAAGGGACAAGCCCATCTCAAACGCTGGATCACCGGTTTGGCCGCCCTGGCGGTGCTGGTCGCCTGCGTGATCGCGGGGGGAGCCGCCTTCTCGCTGCTGGCCGGCCTGGGCTGTTTCGCATGCCAGTGGGAATATGCCCGCATCCTCAGGCCGCCCGGCCCCCGGCCGTTGACGCAGCCGGTGGAGCTGGCCGGCTACGCCGCCGGCCTCGGCGTGATCCTGGCTGCGCATGCCGGCCGGTCGGATATCCTGCTCGCCGTGTTGAGCCTCAATGTAGTCGCCTGCGGGCTCCTGTCCCTGCGGCGGTTCCCATCCGATCGGTCCGTGCTGGACGCTGTCGCCCGGCAGGTCCAGGGGGTTTGCTACATCCCCTTGCCTTTGGCGCTCCTGATCCTGCTGCGGTCGGCCCCCGGCGGCACGGCCTGGATTTTTCTGCTGTGCGCCGTGATCTTCGCCGGCGACACCGCAGCGCTATACGCCGGCACGCTCTGGGGCCGGCACAAGCTCTGCCCGGCCATCAGCCCGGGCAAGACCGTCGAGGGGGCGCTGGCCGGCCTGGCGGCGAATCTGGCCGTCGGGATGGCGGGAAAGGCCCTTTTCCTGCCGGAGGTCGGCTGGGCGGCCGCTCTGGCCTTTGCCGCCGCGGTGGGACTGGCGGGGCAGGTGGGGGATCTCTTCGAGTCCGAGTTGAAGCGGGCAGCGAACGTCAAGGATTCGGGGGGGCTCTTGCCCGGCCACGGCGGAGTTCTCGACCGCATCGACGCGCTGCTGTTTGCCGCTCCGGTCGCGTTCCTGTTCCGGATGACGGTCGTCTCCGCTTGAACGCTTCCGGCCGGCGGCGGGCGACGATTCGACGGGGAGGTTTATGAAACGCCTTTCCATAGTGGGCTCCACCGGCTCCATCGGGCGCAATGCGCTCAGCATCGTCCGCATGTTTCCGGGACGCTTCACCGTTAAGGCCCTGGCGGCCAAGCGCAACCTGGCGCTTTTATCGGAGCAGATCCGGCTCTTCCAACCGGAGGTCGCCGCCGTGTTCGACGAGGCCGGCCGCCGGGAGCTGAAAACGCTGCTGCCGGCCGGCTGCCGCACCCGCATCGTGCAGGGCGAGGACGGTTATGCGGCGGCGGCGGCCTGGGAGTCGGCCGACCTGACGCTGACCGCGGTCGTCGGAGCGGCGGGCTTGCTGCCGACGCTGGCCGCGATCGATGCCGGAAAGACCATCGCCCTGGCCAACAAGGAAACCCTCGTCATGGCGGGCGCGGCAGTGACGCGGCGCGCGGCCGAGCACGGGGTGTCCATCCTGCCGGTGGACAGCGAGCACAGCGCGATTTTCCAATGCCTGCAGGGCCAGCGGCGCGAGGACGTCGACCGCATCCTGTTGACCGCCTCCGGCGGCCCTTTTCTGGACCGGCCCGCCGGGGAGTTTGCGGGCATCACGCCGGAGCAGGCCCTGCGGCACCCGAACTGGTCCATGGGCGCGAAGATCACGATCGATTCCGCCACCCTGATGAACAAGGGCCTCGAGGTTCTCGAGGCCAAGTGGCTTTTCGGCGTCTCGCAGGAGAGGATTCAAGTCGTGGTGCACCCCCAGAGCGTCATTCATTCGATGGTCGCTTTCCGCGACGGCGCCGTGATCGCTCAACTGGGGATCCCCGACATGAAGGCCGCCATCGCCTACGCGCTGTCCTACCCCGAGCGACTGGCGCTGGGGCAGCCGCTGCCCGATTTCTCAGGCGGTGTCGACCTGACGTTCCGGGAGCCGGACCTCGAAAAATTCCCGTGCCTCGCGCTGGCCTTCGATGCCTGCCGGCAAGGGGGCACGCTGCCGGCCGTGCTCAATGCCGCCAACGAGGTGGCCGTCAACGCGTTTCTGGGGAAGCGGATCGGGTTCAACGACATACCGCGCATCGTCGGGCGGACGATGGCGGCCCACGCCGGCGTGGACGACCCTGGGCTGGAGGCCGTCATCGCCGCCGATCGCTGGGCACGCCAAAGCGCCGGCGAGCTGGTTTCAGGCTGACGGCGGTTTTTTTCCCGGAGCCCTTGACCGCCCCGCGGGTTGAGCCCTATAAAAACTTCAGGCGCCGTCAAATCAATGAAAGGGTGGATATCCGAGCCTTATGACCAACAGTGTCTTTGCGTTTCTGATTGTTCTCGGCATTCTTATTTTTTTCCACGAATTCGGCCATTTCCTCATCGCCCGGCTGTTCCGGGTCGGGGTGGAGAAATTTTCCCTCGGCTTCGGCCCGCGCCTGCTCGGCAAGAAAGTCGGCATCACCGACTACCGCCTGTCGCTGGTCCCGCTGGGGGGCTACGTGAAGATGGTGGGCGAGGAGCCGGACGAGGACCTCGACCCCCAGCTCATCCCCATCTCGTTCACCCACAAGCACGTCCTGAAGCGGATCCTGATCGTCTTCGCGGGCCCGTTTTTCAACATCCTGCTGGCGGTGTTGATTTTCTGGGTCATCGCCTTCGTGTCGGGGGTCATGATCCTCAAGCCCGCGATCGGCTCGGTCAAGGAGAACTCCCCGGCCCACATCGCCGGGTTCAAGAAGGGGGACCTCGTGACCGCCGTCGACGGGGTGGCGGTCGAAACATGGGAAGCGATGGCCGACCGCATCACCCACAGCGGCGGCAAGCCGCTCGAGATCACCGTGGAGCGCCCCGAGGGGAGCCTCATTCTGCGGGCCACCCCCGAACTGATCACGTCCAAGAACCTGCTGGGGGAAGAGATCAAGCGCTACGTGATCGGGATCGGCACCGCCGGCGAAACCACCTCCAGGAAACTCGGCTTCTTTCAGGCAGCGGAGGAGAGCCTGCGGCAGACCTACGCCATCGTGGAGTTGATGGTGATGATCGTGACGAAGCTCATCACCGGCGATATTCCCATCGACACCGTCGGCGGCCCGATCATGATCGCCCAGATGGCCGGCGATCAGGCCAAAGCCGGCATCAGCAGCCTGTTTCAATTCATTGCCGTCATCAGCGTCAACCTGGCGGTCATCAACCTGCTGCCGATTCCCGTTCTGGACGGCGGCCACCTGCTCTTCTTCGGGATCGAGGCCGTCATCGGCCGCCCGGTGAACGTCAAGGTGCGCGAGATCGCCCAGCAGGTCGGAATGGTCCTCCTGATCATGCTGATGATCCTCGTGTTTTACAACGACATCACGCGGCTGTTTTTCAGCTCATGACGGAGAAGGGACCCATGCCCGCACGACTGGAAATCACCCTCAAAGAGCACCTGGTCGACCCCGAAGGCGAAGGCATCCGCAAGAAGGCCAAGGCCTATTTCGGCATCGACGCGGCCCGGGTTCGGGCGGTGAACGTACTGACGGTCGATGCGGGCCTCGGCGCGGAGCAGCTGGAACGCATCCGGCATGAAATCTTCGCCAACCCGGTGACCCAGGTCTCTTCGTACCGGCCGTTGGCCCTCGACGCCGACTGGATCATCTGGGTCGGGTTCCGGCCGGGGGTGCGGGACAACCCTGGGGCGACCGCGGTCGAGGCGATCGAGGACCTGCTCGGTTTCCGGTTCAAGGCCGGCGAGGCGGTCTACACCTCCAAACGCTACTGCCTCAGCGGGAAAACCCTCAGCCGGGCGGAGGTCGAACGGATCGCCGGGGGGCTGCTCGCGAACGACATCATCCAGCAGTGGCGGGTCTGGTCGGCGCGGGAATGGGATCCGGCCGAGGGCATCGGCATCATCCTCCCGCAGGTGCGGCTGGACCACCGCCCGACGGTGGCCGTGGTCCCCATCGACAGCGACGCCACCCTCCAGCGCATCAGCCACGAGCGTAATCTAGCCTTGAATCCGAACGACATCCCCGTGATCCGGGCTTACTTTTCCGACCCCGGCGTCCGGGCGGCGCGGGCGGCCGTGGGGCTGTCAGACCCGACGGATGTCGAGCTGGAGTACATCTCGCAGGCCCGCAGCGATCACTGCAACCACAACACGTTCCGCGGCCGGTTCCATTACCGGGACCTGGACGAGGGGCGCAGCGAAACGGTCGACAACCTGTTCAAAACCTGCATCGAGGCGCCGACCCTGGAACTGGCGGCGCAGAAACCCTGGGTCGTGTCGGTGCTGTGGGACAATGCCGGCGCCGGGCGCCTGGACAAGGAGAACTATTACGTCATCACCGGCGAGACCCACAACTCGCCCTCCAACATGGAGGCCTACGGCGGGGCCATCACCGGCATCGTCGGCGTCTACCGCGACCCCCTGGGCACCGGAAAGGGGTCCAAGCTCGTCATGGGCGGCTACGGGTTCTGCGTGGGGCCGCGGGACTACGCCGGGCCGTTGAAACCGCGGCTGCACCCCCGGCGGCTGCTGGACGGGGTCATCGAGGGCGTTCGGGACGGCGGCAACAAGAGCGGCATCCCCACGGCGTTCGGCCAGGTGCTCTTTCACCCCGGGTACCTGGGCAAGTGCCTGGTGTTCGTGACGGCGGTCGGGATCATGCCGGCCCGCGTCGCCGGGTTGCCGGCCGACCAGAAGAAAACCTCCCCGGGGGATCTGCTCATCATGTGCGGCGGCCGGGTCGGAAAGGACGGCATCCACGGCGTCACCGCCTCCTCGGAGGTTTTCTCGGAGCACACACCGGCCGGCCACGTTCAGATCGGCGACCCGTACACCCAGAAGAAAATGCACGACTTCCTCCTGGAGGCCCGCGATGCCGGCCTCATCCAGTTCATCACCGACAACGGCGGCGGCGGTCTCTCCTCCTCGGTCGGAGAATCCGCGCGCTATTCCAACGGCGCCGATGTGGCGCTGGAGAAGGTGCCCCTCAAATACGACGGCCTGGACCAGTGGGAGATTTGGGTCTCCGAATCCCAGGAGCGCATGACGGTCGCGATCCGCCCGGAGGACGTCGACCGTTTCATGGCGCTCTCCCGCCGGCACGCGGTGGAGAGCACGGTGATCGGCCGCTACACCGGCTCCGGCAAGCTGCACATCACCTACGACGGGAAGACCTGCGCCTACGTCGACATGGACCTCCTGGCCGCCGGTTTTCCGCAGTGGGAGTTCGAGGCCGAGTGGGCCTCCCCGCAGCGGCGGGGGTTGACCGAGCCGGTCCTTCAGGCGCCGGCCGACATGAACCGGCTGTTGCTGGACCTGCTGGAGCGCCCCAACCTCTGCTCCACGGAGTGGGTCAACCGGCAGTACGACCACGAAGTCCAGGGCACGAGCGTCATCAAGCCTCTGACCGGCGCCGGACGGGACGTGAACAGCGATGCAGCCGTGCTGCGGCCGATCCTGGGATCGCGCCGCGGGCTGGCCTTCGCGCAGGCGCTGCTGCCGGCTTATTCCGCGATCGACGCCTACCCGATGGTCGCCTGCAGCATCGACGAGGCCGTGCGCCGGGTGCTGGCCGTGGGCGGCGACCTCGAGCACATCGGCGGGGTGGACAATTTCTGCTGGCCGAACATCCAGTATGACGCCGGAAGCAACCCCGACGGCAAGTTCAAGGCCGCCCAGCTGGTGCGCGCCTGCCGAGCGCTGCGGGACGTGTGCCTCGCCTACGGGATTCCGCTGCTGTCGGGCAAGGACAGCATGTACGTGGACGGCCATCTGGCCGGGCGTTACGGCGAAATGCACAAGGTGTCCGCGCTGGAAACCATGCAGTTTGCGGCGATCTCGCTGGTTCCCGACATCGGCCGCTGCGTCAGCATGGACAGCAAGCTGGCCGGCGACCTGGTTTATGTCGCCGGCCGGACCCGCAACGAGCTCGGCGGTTCCGAATACTACGCCCACCTGGGGTACCTGGGCCTGAACGTGCCGCAGGTGCGCAGCGCCGAGCTCATGCCGCTCTACCGGGCGCTCAACCGCGCGGTCACGGCGGGGTTGGCGGCCTCCGTCCACGGCGTCTACCGCGGGGGCCTGGGGGTCCACCTGGCCATGGTGGCCATGGGCGGCGGGTGGGGCCTGCGCGTGGATGCCCGCAAGGTCCCGGTCGAGGGGGTCTATCGGAACGACACCCTGCTGTTTTCAGAGTCGGCCGGCCGCTTCATTCTCACCGTCGACCCTCGCCGGCGCGGCGAGTTCGAATCCGCCTTCGAAGGGCTGCCCTGCGCCTGCGTCGGCACGGTCACCGCGGAACCCACGCTGGAGGTGGACGGGCTGAACGGCGAGGCGCTGGTATCCGCGGCGGTTTCGGATCTGAAGGCATCGTGGCAGAAACCGTTCGGACACCTGGTTTGATATCGGAGGTGATGGAATGGCAAAGGTCAACGTCCTTGTCCTGACCGGGTTCGGCCTCAACTGCGATTACGAGACGGCCTACGCCTTTGAACAGGCCGGCGCCGCGGCCCACCGGGCGCACATTAACTCGGTCATCGACGGGTCCGTGCGCCTGGAAGACCATCACCTCCTTGTTTTCATCGGCGGCTTCGGCTGGGGCGACGACCACGGCGCCGGGGTCATCCAGGCGGTCCGGTTCAAGACCCATCTCGGCCCGCGCCTGCTCGAGTTCGTCGAGCGCGGCCGGCTGGTGCTCGGCATCTGCAACGGCTTCCAGGCCCTCGTGAACCTGGGGCTCCTGCCGGGCTTTGACGGCGACTACCGCTCGCGCACGGTGGCGCTCATCAACAACGAGTGCGGCAACTTCCGCAACCAGTGGGTTCGCCTGGCGGTCAACCCCCGGTCGCCCTGCCTTTTCACGAAGGGGATCCGTCTGGCGGATCTCCCGGTGCGCCACGGGGAAGGCAAGCTTTACGCCGACGGCCCGGTGATCGAGCGCCTCAAGCAGAACCAACAGATCGTCCTGCGCTACGCGCTCCCGGACGGAAGCCCGGCCGGCGGCCGCTTCCCGTTCAACCCGAACGGGTCCGTGGAAGACATCGCGGGCATCTGCGACCCGACCGGACGCATCTTCGGCTTGATGCCGCACCCCGAGGCCTACAACGACTGGACCAACCACCCGGACTGGCTGCGGGAACGGGAAGCGGCGAAACGCGAGGGCAAGCCGTTCGGCGCAGGCCCGACCGTGGGTATCCGGATCCTCCAAAACGCAGTGGCCTATTTGCAGGGCGGCTGATACCCAGCGACCTGCGACCCCTTCGGGCGGCGGGGCGCCCTGCGCGCTCGGCCCTCGTGGGCAGATTCATTTTTGCACCCCCGGTTCCCCTTTTGTAATCGACGGCCCTCCTCTTTCGATCCCGTTCATCCTCTCTTCGGGGCCTTTCTTTTCGAGCCTGACCGCTCTTAAAAATTTTAATAAACCATTAATGGAGTTAATAACCCGGGGACATCCGCCGGGGAATCTCACCGCCCTTCCATCCAGCGCCGACGGCCGTTTCCCATTCTCTCCGCAAGGCCCAACGAATCATAATTGCTCCGATTTATCGAACGGTTAAACCTCGCATCCTTCAATGGTGCCGGGCGCCCCCACCTTTCTGAGGGGTGCACCTGAACGACATGGCACAAGTTTTGAAGAAACTCCGCTTGAATTCATGCAAGGGGTGTCCTCACATGCGTCGCGATTCCGGTTTCACGGCTTTCGATGTGGCGATCACGCTGGCGATCGTCGCCGTTCTGGCATCCGTCTCGATGCCGTCCTTTTTGAAGTGGCTGCAGGGCCATCGTCTGAGAGGCGCCGCCATCAACCTCATGGCCGACATTGAGATGGCCAAGGTCCGGGCGATCCGCGAAGGGGCCTTCGTGAGCATTCAACTGGCGGCGAACAACTACAGCGTGTTCCTCGACGACGGGGCGGGCGGGGGGGTTGCGGGCGACATGATTCGAAACGGGGGCGAGAGCCTGGTTCAGGATCGTCGGCTCCCGGCGGGAGTCAGGGTTTCCTTGAGCGACCTGAACCTGGCGGACCACCGGATGCGGTTCAACAGCCGGGGGCTGCCGCCCGACTTGACGGCCGCACTCATTCCGGCCGCACTGATACCGCTGGAGAACGAATTCGGCCGAAAGACCGTCCGTGTCAATCGACTAGGGAGCGTCAAAATTCAATAGGCACAGGGAATCACGATATGAGCCAGACGTTTCGCAATCCGAACAGCGCCAAGGGCTTTTCCTTCATCGAGCTGTTGATCGCCATGGCCATCCTCTCGATGGGCATGCTGGCCGCCGTTTCCATGCATTTCGGTTCGACGCGCAACAACACCAAGGGAAACATTTACACCCAGGCCAACATGCTGGCCAAGGCCCAGCTCGAGAACCTCAAGAACCAGGATGTCGGGTTGCTGGTGGCCGGCGGTCCCTATCCGGACCCCAACAACCCCATCAATCCGAACGGAGAGGCCGGCGGCATTTACACCCGCAGCTGGACGATCGACAACCTGGGCACCGGGGCCCGTCGCATCACGGTTACGGTGCAGTGGGACCGCAGGGGATCCCCGGGCAGCGTGGTGGTCTCATCGAACACCAAGGGGGGCGGCGTATGACGATGGAGGGTTTTTCAGGCCTCAAGGGCCGAAATCCTGCGTTTTCCCGATGCGTTTCCTCGGCCGGCTTTTCCATGGTGGAAATGCTGCTGGTGCTGGGGGCGCTGGCGGTCCTGTTCGGCGCCATCTACTCCGGGTTCGAGCGGCTCAACCGCTCCTACACCGCGGAGAACGCCAAGGCCGGCACCCAGCAGGGCGCCCGCATCGGAGTCGAGACGATGGTCCAGGACATGCGCTTAGCGGGCCTGAACCCCCTGGGAACGGCCGGCGCCGGGGTCGTGGCGGCCACCCCCACGAGTTTCCAATTTACGGCCGATGTCAACTTCGACGGGGTTCTCGATGCTCCTTTCGAGGATATTACATACGACTTGAACGGCACGGATCTGCGGCAACGCAATCTGTATTTAGACCCGAATCCGGAAGTGCTGCTGGAGAACGTCTCCGACCTGGCGTTCACCTATTTTGACGACACGGGCGCCGCCATCCCGCCCGCCAATCTGGCAGCCCGGCGGCAGGATATCCGCACGGTGGGCATTACACTGACCGTGAGCCGGCCGGCCGGCCGCAATCAGCAGGTTGCCCGGACCTACACCACCCAGGTCCGGCTGAGGAACATGTGAGAAAGGCACAGGCTTCTTATGATGAACACCGCCCGACGCATCCTCGGGAACGAAAACGGCTTCGTGCTCGGCGCATCCATCCTGATCTCGGCGATCTTGCTGTTGGCCGGGGTCTTGGCCCTCTGGACCTCGACCACCGAAATGCACGTCGTTCGCAACGAGAACGAGCTCACCCGCGAATTCTACAGCGCCGAGGGAGGGGTGATCGACGCCATCGAGAACTATGATGCGGGCGCCATGGAGTGGCTGACCGACGCCTTTCTGCTCACCGCACAACCGCTGGCCGGGGTGACCCGGACATCCGCCAATTCGGGCGGGCAGACCGTGGCGACGGTCGAAGTGCGCTGCATCCACAATGAGTCGACAGCGCCCGTTCCCGGACTCAGCGACGCTGCCAACACGGTGCCCCGTCAGCGGCACATCTCGTCGCCGCCGGAAGGCTCCGGCTTCAGCCTGAAATACTTCGAGGTGCGGCGCTACGGCATCACGGCCACCTCGGAGACGGGCAACACCCGGGTCCAGATCGGCGCCTACAAGGTCTTCAACAAGTATTGATGCTTGGCTCCGGCCGCTTGCGAAAAGGAGGCTTCGGCATGAAACGATATGTACTGGTCACACTCCTGGCGATCTTCGGCTGCACCCCGAACCTGTGGGCGGACGACACCGAGATCTACGGCACGGTGAACAACCCCTCGCTCGAGCCCAACGTCATGATCCTCTTCGACACGTCGGGCAGCATGGCGACCGAGGACGTGCCGGGGGAACCCTACGAGCCGTCCCAGACCTACACCTGCGGCAGCTGCAGTTATTCCGCCAATGCCGTGTACTACCGGAGCTATAATTACTACACTCGCAGCTATTACTGGTCCCTGTTTGCCAGTGACGTTGGAAGCCTGGCCTGCGACACAATCAAAAACAACCTACTGAACCAAGGGTACGCGGAGGGCTACATCCGCTCATCGGGGTACACCTGCGGCGGGTCGAATTACTACCGTCTGCGCACCGGAAACTACCTAAACTACGGCATCTCCGGGGTGGGGCTCCCCCAGAGCCGCATCAGCGTGGCGCAGCAGGTGCTGGCGGACCTGATCGCCACCACCGACGGCGTGCGTTTCGGGATGTTCGTGTTCAACTTCGACCAGGGCGGACGCTTAGTGGCGCCCTGCGGCACCGACAAGGCGACGCTGCTCAGCCGGGTGGCCAGCGCCGCACCGAACGGCTGGACGCCCTTGGCCGAGACCCTGGCCGAGGTCGGGCTTTACTTTGCCGGCAAGCCGAGCTGGTACAACTCCGGAACCTACACATCTCCGATGCAGGAGCGCTGCCAGAAGAACTACGTCATCATCATGACCGACGGGGAGCCCACCCGGGATCGGGATAGCCGGCTCTACTCGACCCCCTACATCAACGGCGACCTGATCGGCGACCAAGACGGCGATCATCTGACCCCCTGCGCCGGCGGCGGATACGACCAGGTTTACAACAACGGATATTTCGAAAGCGTCTACCGTAACTT
>Ga0316630_10000099_pt1 | contig 20549 bp, 46 predicted proteins | sample OWC_May_M1_C1_D6_FD_207658 | JGI IMG/M metagenome (GOLD analysis project Ga0316630, IMG submission 207658) | Wetland soil microbial communities from Old Woman Creek delta, Ohio, United States - OWC_May_M1_C1_D6_A | ecosystem: Environmental > Terrestrial > Soil > Wetlands | place: USA: Ohio...
GCTTTTGCGTGTAGCCGCCTACGCCACCTGCTGCTAACGCTCGCATGTCTCGAGCCGACACCGTCAAAGACAGCTTGCTCTTACGGACGCCGCAAATGTCCGCAGGGAACAAATCCTCAGGGAGAACATTGTAGTAGGTGGCGATTTTGATCGCAGATGGCGTCCACGCGCTGTTCTTCCTCTTCCTGTCGTAGGGTGATGCCTTCAAGTTCTCCAACCTCACGTAGACTTGGTACCCGATGCCGATCCTCTTCGCTAGCTGCGGCGCACTCAGACCTGAGGCCTCCCTGCGACTCCGCAACAGGTTGTTGTGTAGACTGACAGTTACGGCGAACTCGTCGGTCTTCCTTTTGGTGTCGTGACCCATCACAGCTCCAGAGCGTCGATCAGACGCCGGCAAGCGAAACCCTCGTAGTGTCGCAGGGCGTGCGACGCATCTCCGCAGATGGGACACCGCCGGAAGCGGTTGTTGACCAGCTCCTCAAGAAGCTCTCGCACGTCCTGGCGCACAGCTGCCAGCTGCACTTCGTTCACGGAGACACCTCGGTGTCGTGCGCGTTGATGTCCGTCAGCTCGTCCGCCAGCGCGTCGCGCTCGCTCTTGATGTCCTCCAGCTCAGCCTTGGTGATCTCGAGATCAGCCCGCAGCCGCTCCAGCTCCCGAAGCTCGTGCGCCAGGTCCACTGGCTTGTTGAACATCACGGTCGCCGCCGCCTGGAGTTTTCGGGCGCAGACGTCCCTGGCCTTGCCGCGCTGGATCAACCGGATGGCGTCGCGGGCGAACTTCTCGGCCACCTCGCGGTCCTGCTTTTCGTTCTCGTCGGTCACTTGCGTTCCTTCCTGCGCAGCTTGTCGAACTGCCGCCGCTGGTGCCTGTTCATCTTCGAAGCCTGTCCGGTCGACCGGTGCTCTCTGCGGGCCCAGCGGATCACCTCGTCGGCGGCCTGGGCGTAGCTGTGGTGGATGAACGTCGGAGGGTAGTCGCCGCAACCATCCACACGGACCACGATGGCGGGGCCTCCCTTGAGCGTGGTGGCCGCCACGACGTCTGGCGACAGGTCAGTGCTCGCCACGATGCGCGCGACAGCCAGCTCGGCCTCGCTGCGCTCGGGCGAGGCCTTGTCGGAGAGCTTGGCGCCGAGGATCTTGCCGGTCCACCAGCGCCACACCCAGAGCAGAAATTTACGCAAGAGCTTCATGTGCGGCTCCGTTCGAAGATCATCATGGCGAAGTTGGCGATGTCGACCGCTTCGGCACGGACGTCTTCGAGGGTGGGAGCCTCCTCCAGCTCCTTCACCTCTTCAGCCAACCGTTGCAGCAGGTGCAACAACGGCACCTCGGACCAGTGGCGCTTGTGAGCGTTCTTGTCCAGCTTGGCGATCATGGCCTGGGCTAAAGCCTCCACGGCCTCGACGTGAACACTGTGTCCCCTCGGGACGCTACCCAGCGGGTCGTGCAGCCTCGGCGGCTCGTGGCCTACTGCCAGGTCCGTGATCCTGTCCAGACGGGCCTCCAGGTGTTTGACGCGCCTGGTCCAGCGGTCCAGCTCTGCCTGCAGCCTGGCGTTGTCTTCTTCGAGGGTCATGGACTGGCCACCTCCTCAGGGCTCACAGACACTCGAACCAGGGTGTTCGACCCATAGCTGGGCGCGATGCTGGGGTGGACGCTCACGTAGCGGCCCGCGGGTAGCACCAGCTGGTCGCCGCGGTACAGCTGCTCCGACAAAGGCTCGCCGTCGCGAGCAAGGATGGCCGGCGCGTCGACCTCCAGGGCCAGGCGTGTCGAGCCGTCCGTGTAGTGCCAGAGGCACACGCACTGCAAGCCGCCGAGCTGGCACTTCTGTTGACGCCGTAGTTTCGATGCGGGGATGTGGATCACGTTCAGTCTCTATCTTCGTCAAAGGTTTCAGGTTCGACGGTTCAGCTCGGCCTGATCCCTGTCGATGTAGCAGGTGAGCATGGTGACGTGCAGGTCGCAGCGGCCCGCCATGTAGCCCATCACGGCCACCAGGAACGTGGAGATTGCTGCTCCCCATCCATCCATGGCCAGAATCGTGGCGAGCGCCGCCACGATGTTCAGTTTGGCCAAGCCCCCGGTCCAGAAGAATGTTCGTCGCAGGTCGTAGGCCTTGCGCAGCTCGTTGTTCGTCATGCTCTAGCCTATCTACAGGTGTGTGTACGTTTGCGCAAGGTCACTGACCGCGATTCTTTTTGACTTCGAGCATCTCCAACCAGTTCTGTCTGAAGCTCTCGACCTGCTCCGGGGTCAGCTCCTTACCAAACCGTCGAGACAGTCTCACCAGATCCTCGACCGACATGCCCCGAACCTGGACGAGGCGCTCGCTAACGTCGTACCTGTGCTCGTAGGGTTCGACACCTAGAAGGTTGGACGCAACGTACAGCGGCTCTTCCACGTTCACTCTCCGTCAGGGACGTCGATGTGGCCGGCGATCAACGCCTGCTCGATGCCCATCACGCTGTTGCCGCCGCAGACCTCGCACTCGTAACCTTCGGCGTCGGGCTCCACGCCGCCCGTGTTCGTGATGTCGTCGCAGGCGGTGCAGTAGCCGTCGTAGAGGTCCGCGTGGTGTTTGTACGCTTGCATGGTCAGTCGCATGGCACGTCCCTCAGTTGAGATCGCTCACGGTCTTCTTGCCGAAGACAGCGTCGTAGCCTTCGCGGTAGGCCTTGCTGTTGGCCCTCGACGGGCCCTTGTGCGTGTAGAGCGTTCGCATCCTCCAGATGCCGGGCTCGTCGGTCGCCACAGCCTCGACCAGCTCTTCGCCCGGCTGCATCGGGCGTCCCTCGTCGGCGCTCGTCAGCTCCAGCTGTTCGAGGTTGCCGTCCTGTCGCTCGCGCGTGCCTTCGATGTGGCTACCGGTGATCTGCTCCACGAAAAACTTGTCGTCCATCTTCGCCTCCTCGGCCATCCTGGCCTCTACGCTTTCGACGCGGCGGCGGGCGCTTTCTTCACCAGCGCGCAGTCTGCATGTTTGCATGCGTGTGCGCAAGGGTATCGCTCACCGCAACCTTCACACTTCAGAGCCTTGCCGCCACGCACGGGCTCCCAGCGCGTGTAGTTTCGGCACTCGTGGCAGTACTCGGTGACAGCCTCGAAGATCATGGTGTGGCTTCCTCGCTCAGGCGGTACTCGTAGACTGCGCTCTGCTCACCTTCAACACCGCTCACCAGCCGGCGCTGCAACAGGCCCCGCTGGTGCATCAGGTCCAGCGAGATGCGCTCTTCGCTCTGCTGGGCCCTGTACCATCCGTTCCGGTGCAGGTGCTCGGCTGCGACGCGCTCCAAGATCTGGCGTTGCCTGTTCGTCATAGCTTGTCAGCCGAACGGGATGGCGTCTTCGTGCTCCCGGTTGAGGCGCTTGGCCTCGACGCGGGCCTCGGCGCGGGTGTTGTAGTTGCCGACAGCCACGTCGCCAGTCTTGCGACGCTCCATCACATCCCAGGTGCGGAGGGTGTAGAACGTGAGGTTTCCGCACGGACTCACATAGAACCGTTTCTTCAGGTCGGACCTCCAGGTCGTGTCGTGGTTGCGTTGTCCCTGTGCTCTCGTTCGACGTTGTACGCAAGCACCCAGTACGTCGAGGCCTGGCGCAGCGCGCCTCGCCGTGTGTCCTCCAGAGCGATCTCGGCGTAGAGCCGGGCCTCGTCGGAATGGAAGAGCTGGAGGAAGTCTTTCACTACCCCTCCGGTTCTAGAGCTTCGGGCACGCAATCTTCGAGTAGTCTCTCCACTGCGTCGGCCAGCTCGTTGTACGTCCTGCTCGGACAATCATGTTTCGGCGGATTCTCGTGCCAGCTGCGCACGTTGGCAATGTGTTGCTTCAGTCGATTCACATCGATCAGGTTCATCTGCTCGCGGGTCATCACATCCTCCTGGGCCATCCAGGCCTCACATCTTCGACGCACCGTCACTCGTGATCTTCACCGATTCGCACCTTGTACTTGCCGTATCCGTCCACATGGACTTCGCACTCTTCTCGCCCACGGTTGACGTCGATTGCAGAGCAGAAGGCCAAGTACTCGTAGGCGGCCATGCTCGCTGCGCTCTTGGCGACGTTTTCGTCTTCGGCTTTCGGCACTTCGAACTCCACCAGGATCTTCACCTTCATATTCAACCTCTCACTCCTGGCCTGGACCGTTCTGGCCCACGCCTTTCCACTCCTGGTGCGACACAGCGCGGTTGTCGACCTCCATCGGCTCCCAGTTGCCGGCAGCCAGGCCGATATAGCCTCCACCAAAATGTCCCTGGGGGTGCGTGTGGACCGTCGCGTCCATGTGGCTGATCAACCAGACCGCAGTCCTCTCCGCGTTCTTGTCGCCAAGCTTCGCGAGCAGCAGCAACGTGTCTCTGGAGACTCTCACGACACAGTCTCCTTGGTGGGCGTCGCGTGTCGCTCCTGCGTCGCCGTAGCTGTTGCGAGTTGTGACACTGCGTCGGCGTGCTTGTTGATCGAGGTCGCGATGGCTTCCAGTCCCTTCCGAAGGTCGGAGCTGAACAGTTGAACCAACTCTCGGAGTACGTATTCGCTCGCCATGTCCTCTACCTTTCTCCAGGCTCAGATGTTCTCAGTTGTGGATCAACCGAAGATCACCTCACCAAACACGCAGCACTGAATGAACACGTCGCCCGTGGTGGCGTCTTCGTTCTCTTCCATGAAGTGCGCGAAGTGCCGGGGTTCCTTCTCGGACATGACCTGCAGACCTCGCAGAAGTGCCGCGTAGTCCAGCGTGACGCGCGGCTCGCTGGGGAAGTCTTCACCCGTCGCGTCCTCGAACACCACGCCGCCGCCAGCCTCGCACATGGGGTAGTGGATGTGTCGGAAGACCTCGGAGCCCAGGAGCCAGTCGTCCTCGAAGCCCTCGAAGATGTTCACGTTGTCGGGCGGCTCGATGTATTCGACGATCCGAGCCCAGTATCCAATGCCACCCTCCATGCCCGCGCAGAGCAGGTGGGACATGCGCTTGCGGGAGATCTCGACGTTCACGTTCACCTTCGGCATCTTCGTACCCTCCTTCTGGGCCATCCTGGCCACCACCTATCTGACGCACCAGCTCAAGATTCATTCACAACAGGTTAGCAGGTCCAACCACTGGGGCCGCGCAGTTCCTGCACTTGTAGACCGTGTACCAGATGCCGCCAATCTTCTCGGCCGAGCTGTCGTGCGCAGTCTCGCCGCACTCGCACAGGCGGTAGATCTTGTTCCTGCGCTGCTTCGTGCGGCGGGCAGTGCTCAGGTCGATGCGCAAGGTGTCGACGCTCACAGTCCGCACTCCTCGGCCGTGACCTCGTAGAAGGCTGCGCCAGGGCCGTTCAGACAGTGCCCGCGGAACGTGTTGGTGACCGTGTCGTGCGTCACCAAGGTGACCTTGCGGGCGCCCGACTTCTGCTTCAGCGCGGCGACGATCTGCTTCTTGCGCGGGTCGCTGCTCGTCACGTTCTTCTTGGCCATCCTCGCACCCTCCTTCTGGGCCATCCTCGCACCCTCCTTCTGGGCCATCCCGGCCCTCTCGTTGTCAGACGGGCCAGAGCCCGGTTCATTCACTCTCTTCGTCGCAGTCGCAGCTCCGCACGAAACCTTCGCAGCCGCGGGCGGGGCGCAGCCCCGTGCCGCACTCGCATACAGGGCGCTCACACCACTGCTTGAAGTAGGCCGCGGCCTTCTCGTCGGCTTCCCAACGCGAGCGGAACCCGCGAGGCTCGAAGCCACCGTTGCGCAACCAACTCGCGAGGTTCTCGCAGACCTCCTGTATGGCCTCGGCGTCGTGAGGTTCGGTTCCGAGCAGGTCCACCAGGGTTTCAAAAGCGGCTTGCGGGTCCATCGTTACCTCCTGGGCCATCCTGACCCTCACCTATCTGACGCGCCAGCTCGAAATCCATTCATTAGGTCCCACCGACCCTCCCTGCTTTTCAGGCGCCCGCAGGGAGGGCCGGGTTTGATCACCCCTTGCGGGGCGTGGGATCTTCGCGCGCTGGCGCGTGCATGGCGAGCCGCTCCTGCATCGCCTTGTTGAGCCGCTCGGAGAACGACTCAATCGTGTCTTCGTACAAGCGCAGCTTGGCTCCGTTCGTCAGTCGGACAACTGCTCGCACTTTGCTGAAGCCGTCAGCAACGTCTGCGACGCTGGCGACATCCAGCGGGCTGATCACAACCTGAGGCACCAAGCCGTCAGACCCGCACCGGACTACGACGAACCCGAGGATGGGTTTCAAGTCTCCAGACATGTCTTCACCTCTGCCTAGCTTAGTACAGCACCAGCTCTTCGACGTCCTCGAAGCGGACGGTCACCATCTCCCCGGTGGGGTCGTCTTCGTCGCCCTGGAACAGCTGGACCTGCACCTCGCACCCGAGACTTGCGATGATCTGCACCTCGCGCTCTTCGCCGTCCCAGGTCATCTTCGCGTTGTAGCCCTCGAACGCTCCGAAGAGGGTTTCGAACGGGCCGTTGTCGTTTTCGCTCTCGAACTTCATGGTCCACCTTCCTTCTGGGCTCTCCGAGCCCTCACACTGTCAGACGGGCCTGGGCCCGGTTTCTTCATGTCCCTGTAACGCGCTTCTTCCGACCGCTTTGCGCACACAGAACACGCCTCGGAATCCTTCGACGAAGCATTCTGAAACACGACTCGGCCACACCATGTTCGATTGCCGTTCCTGTAAACGTGATGCTTCACAGTCAACCCCCTGGACTCGCTGTCACCAGCCACCCATCCCGTCGGAGCTGTCGCAGCCCCTGCAGCCGTCCTCGCAGCCGCTGCAGGCCCGCACAGCGAGCCCTGCGACGTAGGTCGTCCACTGCGCCTGGGTGGCGAGCAAGACGCCCTGGGGGCGGGCCGCGGGAGCTTGGGGGCGGGCCGCGCTGGCTGGTGCGCAGGCGAGGTGCGTGCTGACCCCCTTGCCGGCCGCGTTCTTCTGCCAGTGGATCATTTCACCCGCTGGGAACCTGCCGTTACAGGCAGAGCAGAAACCGGGGTATTTCGCGGGGAAAGCCATCTTTCGCACCCTTCTTCTGGGCCATCCTGGCCCTCACACTCTCAGACGCCCCCGGCCGGCCCTCATTCACCTGAGGCGCAGGAAAGTTGTAAGTGCTTGAAACTATTGAGTTTTTAGGTGAAACCCCTGGGGTTTTGGCCGGAAAGTACTAGTTTCCGGCCCCAGGGGTTTCATGCGTAAGTATATGAAATCATTGAGTTTTTCCCGAAAACCCCCTGGGCGTCCTGGCCGGTCAGGTGTGCCCTCGTGTGGGGTGTTCTGGGCGGCCTTGGGTGGCCCCTGGGCGGCCCTGGGAGGGCTTCACCTGTGCCGCCGCTTGCGGCGCTCAGCCTTCCCCCGGTTGCGCCGCATGTGGCGCTCCTCGCGGGCCTGCACCGCCGCTGCAGTGTGTCGAGACACGTAGTCGAACTCTTGCGGCACCGTGGCCAGCTTGTAGTCGAGATACTTCGAGACACGCTCTTCGAAGCCTTCAGCGGTGATCAGCTGGTCGGGCTCGATCTTGTCCCACCAGCGCATGGCCCACCACACCATGGCGGCTGTCTTCTCGCCGCGCCGTCGACACGCGCTCTTCTGCTCGATGCAGAACCGGTACCAGAACATGTTGCCGAGGCCGCTCACGATGCGTGCCTTTTGCGGGGTTTGGGCCGCCAAGGGTTGAAACCGAACACGACCACTTTACGGGTGGACAACCACGGCTGCTCGCGGCGCCAGGCCTTGCCCCAGGCCTTGCTCCTCTTCGTGGGGTGCGCCCGCAGCTCGTCGCGCAGCGCGACGTTCGCGAGCCCTGCGTGGCGCCAGGCGCGCCAGGCGAACGAGATGTCGCGCTGGTACCTTCGCCAGCTGCGTCGGGTCACGGCTTGCTCCACTTCTCGTCGATGCAGAAGCAGGTGTTGTCCGACTCTCGCACCTTCGACGAAGGGATACCCTTGTCCGAACACACGCTGTGACACACGTCGCTCTTCCCGCGGGAGTAGCCTGCAAGCCATACACCGGACGCCACGAGCGTGATCACGAGGATCCCAGCTACGCTCCAAGCTGCGAATAGCGGTACATTGCTGCGCATCATGTGCAGAGTTCCTCGCGCAAGCGGGCCGCCGCCTGGCGCAAGCTCGGCACCTCGGCCAACGTGGCGAACACGCGTAGCATGGTGGGTCGTGGGAGTGATCCGTGGAGCGTGGAGGTGAGTAGCTCGCGGATCTCGTCGTCGCTCAACGGTTCCCTGCTGTCGCGCTCGGGTGCTGGCTCGGGAGCACGTTCGCAGCTCGACAGGTACCAGCGGGTGCGATAGCCGTTTGCTTCGTATCGAACGTCCACAGTCCATGCGTCTGGAGCGTAGACCGGGACCGGAACGCTGGTTGTGAACGCCACCACGCCAGACTCTCCACGCACTCGCGTACCCACCGGCCACGCCCGTGCCATAACGTCCGCGAGCATCTTCTGAGGTTGGGACAGGTAGGCCAAGAGGGCGCGCTTAGCTCCTGCCACAGTGCGGTCGTGCTCGATCTCCACATCCAGGTCGCCCACTTCAATCGTGTTCGCCGTCCGGGTTAGTGCGGTGATGTAGATGCGTGCCACCTCGCGCCCTTCTTCGTTCACGAGCTTCGTGATGTACTCGCTGTCGTCCCACCGCAGGCGTGCGGGTGCAGGAACTGCGGGCGCGTCGATGCACGCCCAGCTGCAATGCGTGTAGCCGCCGATAGGTCGAGCTGGCTTCCCGCACACTGGACACTTCCGCGGCTCACTCATCCTCACCTCCCACTGGCTGAGCGTTCATCCACGAGCCCTGGCACCAGAGCCCATGACCGAACCACCCGGAACCTGGAGCAGCTTTCTGACGCCCTAGGTGCGCGGGCGGCAGGTGTCGGTAGGGCCAGAGTCCCTGTTCTAGGTTCGCCGGCCTTCGGCCGTTCACCTCTCGCTTGCACAGGCTGCAGATGACTCGGGTGTGGTGCGTCACGGCTCGCCTCCACATACGCAACCGTCCCAGCTAAGATGACATGTGTTCTGTATCTCCTGGGCGATTTGCTTGCAGCTGACGTTGGCTTCGCTGTTCAAAAGAGCCTTTGAGAGAGCGACGGTCAACAGCGTCCAAACAATCCAGAGATAGAAGTTCTTCACACGACCCCCAGCAGCCGCTCGATCAGCCGCGTTGCCCTCAATGTGTCGAGCCCGCTGTTCACGGCGCGCTGCACGGCGCCGCGGGTTCCCACGATGGTCAGCCGCTCGCTCGTGCGCGTGATCGCGGTGTAGAGCAGCTGCCGGCGCAGGAACGTGTGCGCCTGGTCCGCGATCACGATGACGCGCCTCCACTCGCTACCCTGCGACTTGTGGACCGTCAGCGCGTAGGCCAACTCCAGCGGCACGTAGTCTTCACCCTTCAACTCAAAGACGCCGTCAGGGTGCTCGTCGGAGTCTTCGAAGCCGTCGAAGCGCACGAACACGACGTGCTGGTCCGCGTAGCGGCCGAGTTGCATGTCCACGATCACACCCGTGTCCCCGTTCACCAGGCCCAGGTCCACGTTGTTCTTCGTGTAGATGACCTTGTCCCCGATGTACGCGAGATACTTCTGATCCTTACCCTTACCCTTGCCCACGATGACGTGGGGGTTCCGGTCGTTGGCGTTCGGGTTGATCGCCTCCTGCACTTCGCGGTTGATCTTCTGCACGCCCGCGCCCGAAGACTTCACGGCGGCCAGCACCTGCAGCTCGTTCTCGTAGCCTTCGCGCCGAGCGTCCCTGTACGCCCGAATCACGTAGTCCACGATCTGCTCGCTGCGCTGGGCCTCGACGAAGTTGAAGTCCCAGGTGTCGCGCAGGTCGGGCATCACGCCGTCGATGATCTTGCGCGCGTTCTCGATCACCCAGGAGCCCTTGGCCTGACGGTGCGTTTCGGTCAGCACGAACGTCGGCACACGCTTCGAGGTGATCAGGTCGAAGAACGGCTGGCCCGGTCCCACCGGGGGCAGCTGGTCCGCGTCGCCCACAAACAGAAGGCGCGTGTGGGGGCCGATGGCGCTGAAGAGGTCGGCGGCCAGCGAGATGTCGATCATGCTCGACTCGTCGAGCACCACGACATCGGCGTCGATGGGGTTGTCACGGTTGCGCTGGAAACCGTCGGGCGTCCACTCGAGAAGCCTGTGGATGGTGGTAGCCTGCAGGCCGATGGCCTGCGTCATCCGCTTGGCCGCCTTGCCCGTGGGGGCGGCCAGCTTGATCCTGTGACCTGCCTGCGCGAGAGCTGCGATGGCGGTCTTGAGCGTGGTGGTCTTGCCGGTGCCTGGGCCGCCTGTCATCACGGCAAAGCCGTGGGACACAAGGCCGAGCACGGCCCGCTCCTGGCTCACGTCCAACTTCTTACCGCCCGCGCCCATGTCGGGCGTGAACGGCAGCTGCACGTTCGGCCTGCCCCCCAACTCTCGCGCCGAGTCGGCCACGGTGCGCTCGTCGCGGTCGAGGTCTGCGAGCATCACGCCGCCCATGATCACGTCGCCCGTCTTGACCTCCAACGAGGGGAAGTCACGCACCGCCTCGACGCTGGGCACGACCTCCAAGTGCTCACTCTCGGCCACCGCTGCTCCGATCTGCCGCAGCGAGTAGTGGAAGACATCGTCCTGAGCTTGGAAGATGAACGAAGAGAGCGCGAGGCAGTCGCCGCTCGCCAGGTTCGAGATCACGATCTTCTTCCAGTCGCCCGAACGTGCCTGCTCCAGCTGGTCACGCAGCCAGCAGCGAAAGCGTCGGGGGTCGGTCTTGCGCACGCCGATGGACTCGGCCACCGTGTCGCACTTGTCGAAAGTGACGCCGGTCACGTCGTACAAAATGTACGGGTCGGCCTGGATGCGATCCAAAAGCCCTTCTGATCCGAAGTGCTTGACCGCTCTCTTCGCTAACGAGTACGGCTTGATCCCGAAGTTGACCAGCTCGAAGGTGGTGTCGAGCATCGTCTGGAACTTCACGTAGTGCTCGCCAATCTCCTTGGCCCTCTGTGCGGTGATCCCAGAGATTGCGGTCAGTTCGTCCGAGCGGTTGAAGAGCATGTCGCGAAGCTCTTCCTTCGTGCCGTACCGCTTCTGGATCTCCTTGGCGCGCTTCGGGCCGATGTCCTTGAACTCGGAGGCGAGCCACTGGATCTCGGCCGCGTAGTTACCCACGATGTTTCGCACGTTCGTGATCTCGAAGATCGTTCCGTTGCGGTCGTGCTTTGGGTAGCCCTCCACGGTCAGCTCGACGCCGACCGTGACGTCCTCTCCCACCATGCCCGACCACTTCGGGATGTCGTCGTCCGTCTGCAACATGCGCCAGTCCCCGACGCTCGACTTGCTCTTCCAAATCTTGAGCACCGTGGCGGTGCGCACCTCGATGCGCTCACCCCCGGAAGGTTGGCTGTCGTAGTCTTCGGGGCCTTGCAGTTCGTCGTCCATGTTCATCGCTCCGCGCAGATGGGACCGAGGCCCCGCTGGATTGATTCAGGGTCCGTCAGTGCTCGACCACAGCGCGAGCACTTGCCCTCGTGCCAGACCTCGACAACGTGGTTCTCCATGTGTTCCCAGAGCCACTGGAAAGCTTTGGCGCTCGGCGCGTCGGGTCGGAGCGGCGACTTGTGTCCGTGTCGGTATCGACCGTCGGGAAAGATGGTGCCGAGGAACTGGTAGTCCTCACGGTTGTTCGGGCCCGTCAGCACCTGCACGAAGTAGATCGACCCGCCGCCGTCCGCATCCTTACCTCGGACGCGGTACGTGAACCTTGAGCCGCTGCGCGGGTTCACGAGCGTGAAGATGGCATCCCCGCCCAGGATGAAGGCTCTGCGGTACTGCGGCTCCAGCGGGGCTCGATTGTCCATGCCCCGGAGCGTAGTTGCTACTTTGCGTTTGCGCAAGACCCTACCTTCGGCCCTGTTCTCCCGCTAATATCGCCAGGTGCCGACACCTCAAACACTCTTGCGCGAGCTGGTCGAAGCTGCCATGGCCTGGCGCTCAACCAAGGCCACTTTTCTGGCGCTCGCAGATTCGAAAGCCGCCCCGGAAGCTCGGGTCGCCGCTGCTCGCAAGGAACATCTACAAGCCGTGGCCAGGCTCGACAAGGCGGTCCTCGCCTTCGAGCCGCTGCTTACGAGCGGTGTCGCTCGTCGCAAGAAGAAGCCCATCCCTTGGAAGAAAGTGCTTGACGGTATCGCCACGGTGACGGGCACGCTGTCGAAAGTCACGGACCCCTCAGGTCCCAAACCCATCGACATGTCGAAGGTGATCGACATGCCCAAGGAGTAGAGTCATGTACCTGTTCGACCCGATCATCATCTTGCAGTTGCGAAATGCCAACAGCGAGAAGCTCCAGAGCTTCGTGAACCAACACAAGGGCCACTACAGCTCCGAACGCGTGCGGCACCTGTTGCGCTCGGCCAACGTCCCGAGCGATCAGATCACGACGCTGATCGCAGCCGCCTACCCAGCTTGACGGCTGCCCAGCCTAACGCGGCGAGCGTGGCCAGTGTGACGAGTCCGCCGCCCGAGCCCGTGAGCCACGCCACGGGGTCGAGGCGGCTGGCCTCGCTCGGTTGCGGGTAGGGCCTGGGCGACACCTCGAAGTGGACGTGGGGGCCTCCGCTCTTGATCGAGTCGGTGTAGCCGCCGGCCGCCGTGAAGGCGGTGTCGCCCACCGTCCCGATCTTCGCGCCCTCCTGCACCGCCTGGCCGGGCTTCACGCTCACAGTGTCCAAGTGCGCGTAGAGTGTTCGCTCGTCGCGCGGATGTCGGATGACGACGTGTCGTCCGTAGCCTGAGAAGCCTTGCTTCCAAACGGAGCTGGCTTGCTCCACGACGCCCGTTCGAGCCGCCAGGACCGGTGTTCCTTTTTTCGCAGGGATGTCGATGCCGCGGTGCGCGTGATCAGCGGACCTCTGGTACAAGTACGAGAGGATCCCGCTCGTAGGTAGTAGGGAGCCCGCGATAGGGAAGGTAGGCATGCGTCCGCTCGTAAGTAGAGGCGCCCTTAGGGCTGTGGTGGTGATCGGCCTACTGGAATTTGCTGGAACAGCGGTGTGGTTCTACTGCCGCTAGCCGCGTAGCAGCTTGCGGGCCTCGGCCTTCGACCTCTTCACACCTGACGGGTCGCGAAGCTCGCCCGAGATGCTGCTCGCGTCCCAGCCCGCGTCGTAGGCTTTTCGGAACAGCTCGACCTGCCCAGGCGACAACAGGTAGGCGTTCTCGCGTCCGGTGTACTTTCCGCCGGACAAGACATCGGCCAGACGCTGGCCTCGACTCTTGAAGCTCTGATCGCTCTTGCAGTTGACTGCGATCTTCCCTTTCGCGTAGCGGGCGGGCCTGATGTTGCAGTCGTCGTCCACACCTTCCAGACCTGCGAACGCGCCGCGCCCACCTCGCATCGCCAGGTAGCCGCCGACCAGGATGGCCGCCGCACCCGCAGCCCAGGCTCCCCAGTTGGTTGCCTGGTCCTTCGTTTCCTCTGCAGCACCCTCGGCGGCAATCCTGCCTGCAGAGCGCAAGGCGTTCTTCACCTTCGCGGTAGCGGCAGCCTGGGCGTCCTTCAGGGTCTGCTCCACCTTCGCGGCCGTCTGCTGCGTCGCCTGGACGGTTGGCGCGTAGAGGTCGCGCAGCGCCCCAGAGATGCCGGCGGGAGCGACGTCGTAGGGGTTCACCAGAGCGGCCCGGTTCGTGGCCGTGCGGTAGAGCTTGCCGTACTCGATCCAGAATCTCTCGAGCAGCGCCGACCACACCGGAGGGATGGCGATCTTCCAGCTTCGCTCTTCCACCACCTCGTCTTGCCAGCGGCCGTTGAGCGCAGCGAACTCGCCTCCTCGCGACGCGGCGCGCACGATGGCGTTGTTGAGCTTCTCGAAATCGGAGGTTGTGGTGACGGCTTCGAAGCCGCAGCTGTAGCAGGCGTCCAACATGATCAGCTCCTCGGGCGGCTGTAGGCGTAGGCAGTGGCTGCTGCGGTGCCGAGCAGCGCCCACAGTAGCGCGTTACTCTTCTGCTCGACGGGCGCCCGCTCCGGGGGCGGCAGCGCGGGGGTGAGTGGCAGGCCCTTGTCCACTTCCTTGGTGAAGCTGGACTGCGTCCCCCAGGGACTGAATACCGAGTAGGAGTCCTCGTAGCCGAGGGCCTTCAACTGGGGCTTCACATGCTTGCGGAAGGTGTCGAGAGCCACGCCCGTCATGGGCGTCGGTCCCATGGCCGACGTGACCTGGGTTGTGGCGGGGACTCGCGTCGCCGTTCGGGCGTTCACCTTGATGGCAGCCACGTAGGGGTTGGGCATGTTGAGGCGGCCCACCCAAGGACCCGAAGTAGGCACGCCGTTCTTCACTTCGACGACGGTCTTGTAGTTCACGAAGCGGTCGAACTCCCAGTCGGGGTACGTCGCTCGAAGGATCTGCTCGACCTTACCCACGTCCACGTCGGTGGGCGAGGAGAGCAAGATGAACAACGTGGCCCACTGCTTCGCGTAGGCGTTGTCATCGGCGGGGAGCTGTACGGCTTGCAACATGGTCAACCTCACGCGGTCGGGGCCGCTTGTCTCTTCTTGATCAGCACTGCTGCCATCACGCCCATGGCCACGCCCGCAGCGAGCCAAGCTGGATTGCCCCGCTGCTGTCTCGGGCGTCCTGGCTCCACGAACTCGGACATACCCGCACCGCCGCGACGGGCCAGGCAGTGCCGAGTGGACTTCTCTTGAGCGTCGACAGCGTCCTTGACGGGAACCAGATCTCCAGGCTGGCCGTAGCCTTCGCACAGCTGCAACATCGCTCGGCCCTTTCGGAACACGAGCTGCGACGCACAGCGTCCCTCTTTCAACCTGTCCACTTCGCAGGTCTTGCTGGCGGTCGTGTACTGGAAGTCGAACGCTGCGGGCGACTCTTCTGTCTTGATCGAATCTGCCGTCAGGCGCTTGGCCTTGTACGTCGAACCTTTCGGCGGCTCGAAACGTGTTGAGACAGCTTGGTGCTTTCGCTTGGCCACGTCAGTGCTCCGTGTAGTTGACTGAGAGCTGCGGCTGTACCCAGCACGCGCGACACCCGGTGTCGTTGTGAGATCCGCCGCCAGTCTTCACAGGCCCTCGAGCGTTGCGACACGAGTGCGCTTCGTCGGTCACTGCGTAGGCCTGGCAGTCCCAGCCGAACGGCTCGCTACCGTAACCTTCTCGCGCAACGGGGGCGCCTGACATGCCGGTCTTCGACCGTTCGGGGAAGGTCAACGTGCGATCCTTCACCTCTTTGTTCCAACACACCGACCACGCCGCGCCGCCTTGCATCCTCGGCGCGGCGTCTTCGTTGATGTGGTAGGAGCTGGGCCGGATCACGAGGTTGTCACCACCGTTCTTCGCGATGGCCTCGGCACCCCACTCGGTGGCCCACACGCGCGTCGGGGCCCAGAACGTGATGCGATCCGCACCTGCGCGGAAGTTGTCTGCAATCCTCCTCCACGCAGCCATGTACTCGGGGTTGAAGAAGTCGCCCGAGTCGTGGATTCGGAAGAAGCGTCCAGGGAATCTCTCAGGGTCGTAGACGGCCTTGTTCTTGCCGCTTCCGACGTGGCCGCCTTCAAGCATGTAGTCGGCGTTGTCGATGGCCCACGACATCGTGTCGACGAACGTCCCGTCCTTGAGCGCCTGGCGCGTCCAGATGTCTCGGACCATCTGGGCCATGAGCGACGAGCCGTAGTAGTAGTTGCCACCGGTCGCGTAGCACCGCTCGCACGTCGCGTCGGCCAACAACACCGGTCGCCCGGTGATCTTCTCTAGCCGAGCCTGAGCCTTCTCCAGCGCCGCCTTGGGCACCACGCTCTGCCCGGCGGTGGCCCCTGGACACGTACCTCCGAGCTGCGGCGCGCCCGCGGGCAGCGAGAACGAGGGGCAGCCCATCTTTTTCGTCCACGACAAGAGGTCGACGTTGCGCACGGCGCCGGAACCCACGCGGTTCCACTCGGGACCGGTGATTGCTTCGTCGAGCTGGAGAGTGATCGAGCGGCCCTTGACGACGACCTGGAAGCTTCGATCCTTCAGCTGCTCCAAGATGACCTTGCGCGAGTAGGCCAACCTCAGAAGCTCGGCGTGCGAACTCTGCAAGGCTTGCTGGCCCTTCTTGGTCAGCGGGTAGAGGACCGCGTCCCCGAGCCCTTCGGCTCGCTGCACCTTCTGCTCGAAGGTGCCCTCGCGCGAATATTCCTTCTCCGCTGAAGTCTCGGAGGGGTCGTTCTGTTGCTCCAGGTGGGGCGTGACCGCTGCCATCCCCCAGGTGTACCACGGCTCGGCAGGGTCAGTAAACGAGCAGGTCGGTGATGTCCTCGTAGCGGATCTTGAGCACCCTGCCGGTGGCCACGTCTTCGCTGCCCCTGAACAGCTGCACCTCGACCCTGTCCCTGTTGGCTCCGAGGATCTCCACATCCCCACGCAAGCCTTTGTTGGTGGTCAGTCGAACCCTGTAGTCTTGGAAGGCTCGAAACAGTGTCTCGTAGGGGCCTTGGTCTTGGTCACTTTCGAAGTTGAACATCTCGCCCTCCTAGAGCCCCGCTCTCAGCAGCTTCGTGTAGTACCTGGGATCCTCGTACAGGTGGTCCATGGCGATCTCTTGGGCAATCGCAGGGTCGGTGGTGTGTTCCATCTCCACCTTGACACCCTTGCGAAGCTCTGCTCGGTCCACGGAGAACTTCCTGCCGGCCGCGACGCCGCCAGGGATGCTCCCTTCGCGGGCCACGGTCAGGTAGTTGGCCCCGTTGTAGGCCACGGTCGCTGTGCCGATCAACATCACCAGGGCGCCCTGGAGGGTGTATCCCTCGTCAGCCAGCCGGCGGCCGGCGAAGAAGGTCAACGGGCCGATCAAGGCCACGTCGAGCAGTCGGATGCCCTGGGACTTCACCCCCCGACCCTATCACAGCACCCTGCGCTGGGAGAAGCTGTCCACCGTGCGGTCGGACGTGATGCTGGTCACGGCTTGATGCCGTAGGCTGTATTTGCGAGGTGCTCAAGGTCGTGGTGGTTCGACCATCCAACGTGGTCGCAGACCTGACACTTGTACTCGTAGGTGAACAGGCTCGAACGTACCCCAAGAGCGCAGCCGGCGCTGGGTCGCTTCCTGCGCTTCCTTCCTGTCAGCGTGACTCTCCAGGCGGTCCCGACTGTGATGTTGTTGAAGTCTCGACCTCTTCTTCCAGCGCCACGGCGCTTCCGACATGCGGAGCATGTGAAGTAGATTGGAGATCCTGTCCCTGCGGACTGGCTCATGTCGCACTACACTCCCGACGCTGCGTGAAGCTGTCCACCAGGCGGTCCTGCGTGCAGAACGGTCGGCACTGGAAGCACACGGAGATTTTCGCACCCTTCAAATCCTGAAACTCGAACAGCTCCGAGGGCCCGTGCTTCTCGTCGCCGCACGATGCGCACGAACCGTGTGTGCCTTCCGGCACGAAGATGGTGCGGACGAGCTTCATCCGTAGGCGACCTCCAGAGCCTTCTTGTAGATGTTGTTGACACGCGAGGCGTAGATGGCCGGCACCTCTTCGCCCATCTCGATGAGGGCCGCGATGCCCAGGATCAGCTCGAGGTCCGAAAGGTCGAGAATCAGGCCTTGCTTGTCGCTCAGTTCCAACACTTGGACTTTCATCTGGTTCACGTCGGTCACTGGATATGCCCCTCCGAGGATTGCATCTTCTGCGCTGCGACGGCGTACATGTTGGGCAGGTTCTGCAGCAACATGTCCATCAGCGTCTGTAGCGGCATCTTGCTGTTGACGGCGACCGTCGACAAGAGCAGCTGGGCTGCCACGAGCGCGGCGTCTGAGCGGTGATCCACTGAGGCCTGAAGGTACTTCTCCACCAGGACCAGGCCTTCGTCCAACACCTGTTCACGTTCTTCTGCCATACCCAGGGAGCCTACAACTGCGCTTGCGAAAGTGCAACACACCCCGTACACTCCGTAAACATGAGTGCAAAATTCGCATCGTGGTTTCGTCAAATCAGGGAAGACAAGAAGCTGTCGCAAACCGAGGCGGCCGAGCAGCTCGGCCTCTCTTCGCCCACCCTGTCGCGGTGGGAGACAGGCACGGAGCCGCGGGTAGGTCATCTGCAGCGCATCCTCAAGTGGGCCCCGGTCAAAGCAGACAAGCTTCTGAACCTGTTCGATTGATGAACAACCTGGACCTAGACCTGGACCGGGACGATCTTGACCAGTGGCTCACACCACCTGGCGTGGCGTCCGACTTCCTCGACTGGTGCTGCATTGGGGCGGACGAGTCCCTCCTTGAGCCTTCGGTCGGAGAAGGCTCACTGATCCCTGTCGGCCACGAGCGCGTGTTGGCCATCGACATCGACCCCGAACGACTTCGCATATTGAAGCGGATCCACCCCCAGGCCGACACCTTGTGCGCCAACTTCTTGGAGCTGGAGCCGCCGAAGCAGCCCTATTTGGACGTCAGCACGCTCAACCCACCGTTCAGCTCAGGGGGTGAAGGTACATTCATCCGCCAAGCCCTGCGCTGGGCTCGTCGTGCTTGCGCCTTGGTGCGAGCCGACGCTCTGCACGGCAAGTACCGTCACGACGTCTGCTGGTCACAGGGCGTGGCCCTTACGCGCCTGGCGTTCCTGGTCTACCGTCCGCGCTTCCGCGGACCTTTCGGGCAGCTCACCCCGCACCCGCCGAAGTACGACTACGTCGCGCTCGAGGCAGTACTGGGACCTCCGGTACGTCCTGAAGTGGAATGGGTGACCTGGCGCTAGCGGTCAAGCTTGACGCCCTTACGTCTGAGCATGGCGAGAGCGTTCTTGATAGCTCTGCCGTCGGACGGCGTGCTCGCGCAGTAGACCGGGCCCTTCGGTGTGATCACACAGATGTGCGACTTCTTCGTTCGCTTGACGCGAACACCCTGCTGCTGGAGCGCCTTGACGAGCCGCTGGAAGTCCTGCTTGTTGGCCATCCCGGTAGCTTATCACTTGCCCGTGACGCGCGAAGGCGCTTGCTGAACGAAACGCACGCCGGCCAGGGGTTCGGGCTCCTTGCCGTCGAAACCTTCGACGTACTTCTTGAGCTTCTTTAGGTCGGGCTGTCGGATCACGTACTCGTCGGGCAGAACTGAAAGGTCATCCACGACGGCCACCCAGACGACCTTCACACTCACACCTTCGAGGTCTGTGGACGTGGTCATCTTGTCCAGGTGCTCGGACACGTCCTGACCTTCCGCGTGGGCCTTCGCAGCTTCGAGGATGTGCTGCTGGTTCCTCTGGTTCTCAGCCACAGCGGCGTCCGACAGCTTCGTTCGCAGGAGGCTCTCCGCGTCGGTCCAGGCCTTCTTCGCTGGAGCGATAAGCTCGCGCACCCTGTTCAGGATGTTGTTGATCGGCGCGGCGACGTTCTTGTAGCCGGACTCGATCTCGTTCCTCTTGGTCTTGATGTCACGCAGGAAGTCGGCGGCCAAAGTCATGTCGTGGTGGCTGTCGATGGTGTAGCTCCCGAGCATGTCGAGGATCTCTTTGGCCTCCACCAAGGAGTCTCGGATGGACGTGACGACCTTGTAGGCGTTGTCAGCCCAGTCTCCTGGCAGGTCGATGCCGGCGAGGTAGTCGCCCTCCTTCACGAGGGGTGCGGACGGCTGGTAGTTGGGGTTCGACTCCGCGAACTCGAGAGCCGCCTCGGTGTGCTTGTCACAGAGCGCCACCTCGCTTCGGGACCACAAGTCGCCGGGGATCTTCTCGTCTGCGTTGAGAGTGCAGCGCATCGCTTCACACTGTGAAGGCTTGGTGGTCTTCTTGAGGTTGAACAAGGTGGTGGTCATGTCTTTATCATCTCCTTCACCGGGTCTTGGGCCTGTCCAAGGTTCTGGCTTTTCCGGGGGTTCGCTTGTCACATCTCGCAACCGCCACCAAGCCACTTCCTTACGATGGCAATTCCTTCTGTCGTCTTTATATGTGTGGGTGTCACCTGTCGGTTCGAACAACTGGCACACAAAAACTGCTCCAAGAAACGACTCACTCTTACCCACACGATTCCCACAAGCTGGACAATCTTCAGGCTCCCAACGATCCAGCTCGTCCGACATGGCGGCTCTGACTTGGCGACTGTGTGTTCTTCCTTGGGTCTTGCACAGTCTGAAAGCCTCGTACCGTCCCCGAGCTACCAGATGCGCGTTGTAGGCCTCGTGAACGGCTAAAGCCTCTTCTGCGCTTCGTGTCTTCATGCGCCCTCAAGGTTTGCTTCTACCGTGCGTGCCTCTTGCACTGCGTCCCGAACTCGCGGGAGTTCGCCGCGCAGTCTTCGCATCGCTCCGAGCTGCCGTTCCTGATGACTTCGAGCAGCACCCAGTAGCCCACCAGATCTTTCATCGCATCCTCGCCGGCCGCGAGCCCTCGCACCAGGCGCGAGAGCTTGTCGTCCATGCGCACACGGATCTGCTCGGCCGGGTCGGCCTTGGACATCACGCGCAGCGGGTTGACGGCACTGTCGCCGTAGGCGGTGTTCTTCTCGATCAGGAACTCCGCGAGGTCGATGCAGACCTTGAGGATCTCGACGGCGTTGGGGCTGTCGAGCTTGAGCTTATTGAAGG
>Ga0316630_10000101_pt1 | contig 20530 bp, 17 predicted proteins | sample OWC_May_M1_C1_D6_FD_207658 | JGI IMG/M metagenome (GOLD analysis project Ga0316630, IMG submission 207658) | Wetland soil microbial communities from Old Woman Creek delta, Ohio, United States - OWC_May_M1_C1_D6_A | ecosystem: Environmental > Terrestrial > Soil > Wetlands | place: USA: Ohio...
GCAAGACGCCGCTGGACTTGAGCGTCATCGGCATCGTGGACCAGATTTCCTCCGGCAAAGAGGCGATCTACTCAAAGTACAAATAGGCGCAGGATAGCCGCCGGTCGGAGCTCCCATGCAATTACAGCGAGAAGACATCGAATCGATCGTCAGTGAAGTTCTTAAAAAACTGGCCGCCACGGTCCCTGCCGTTGCGGCGGGAAAAGCCGATGCGAAAGGCGACTGGGGCGTTTTCGAACGGCTGGAGGACGCCGTGTCCGCGGCGGCGGCGGCGCACCAGCGCCTGGACACCGTTGCCCTGCGGGAGCGCGTGGTGGATGTGATCCGGCGTGCGGCCCGGTCCAACTCCCGGCGGCTGGCCGAAATGGCCGTGGACGAGACCGGCATGGGCCGCATCGAGGACAAGGTCCGCAAGAACCTGCTGGTGGCCGACCGCACGCCCGGGCCGGAAAGCCTCTATCCCAGCGCCATGACGGGCGACACCGGCCTGACCCTGGTCGAGAACGCGGCCTGGGGGGTCATCGCCTCGGTCACCCCTTCCACCAACCCCGCGGCCACGGTCATCAACAACTCGATCAGCATGATCTCGGGCGGCAACGCCGTGGTGTTCGCACCGCACCCGAGCGCCAAGCGCGTCACCCAGGAGGCCATCCGGATCCTGAACAAGGCGATCTTCGAAGAGGCCGGCATCGACAACCTGATGACCTGCATCCGCCAACCCACCATCGAAACGGCCCAGCAGCTCTTCACCTTCCCCGGCATCAACCTGCTGGTGGTGACCGGCGGCGAAGCCGTGGTGGAGGCCGCGCGCAAGACGACGAACAAGCGTTTGATCGCGGCCGGGGCCGGCAACCCGCCGGTGGTGGTGGACGAAACCGCCGACCTGCCGCGCGCGGCGCGCAGCATCTACGACGGGGCCTCGTTCGACAACAACATCGTCTGCTGCGACGAAAAGGAAATCATCGCCGTGGATGCCATCGCCAGCGACCTCAAGCGCGAGCTCGCCGCCTGCGGCGCCGTGGAAATCACGCGCGAGCAGGCCGAGGCCGTCGCCAGGGTGGCCCTGCTGGACTACCCCGGCCCCAACCCGCGCCCGAACCCCAAGTGGGTGGGCCGGGACGCCGTTGAGCTGGCGAAGGCCGCCGGGTTCAGCGTGCCGGACGCCTGCCGCCTGCTGATCGTCGACGCCGGGCGCGAGGTCGATTACGTATTTGCCCGCATCGAGCAGATGATGCCGCTGGTCCCGGTGCTGCGTGCGAGAGATTTCAACGAGGCCCTGGACTGGGCCCTGCGCCTGGAGCGGGACCGCAAGCACACCGCCAGCCTGCATTCGCGCGACATCGACCACATGGACGCCATGGCGCGGCGCGTGAACACCAGCCTCTTCGTCAAGAACGGCCCCTGCATCGCGGGGCTGGGGGCCGGAGGCGAGGGCTGGACCTCCATGACCATTTCCACCCCGACCGGGGAGGGGGTCACCAACGCGCGCACGTTCGTGCGGCTGCGGCGCTGCACGCTCGTCGGCAGCTTCCGTATCGTCTGACGACGCCGCAGGAAACCCAATCTCTGCGTTGCGCTGCATCGCGCGGACGCTGCGGCGTACGAAGGGTACGCCTCGCGCCGCTCGATTTGCGGCGCCTTGATCTTGGGCTTCCTGCGACGTCGTCCCGAACCGGGCAAAAAAAGGCCCCGCGCCTTGGCTGACGGCCTGAGACGCCGTTTCTTACGGCCTTCAGCGCTTGCGGGGCACGCCTCGCGCGGAGGGATTCGCGCCACGGTTTCTTCCGATAGCGCCATTTTTCTCCGGGCTGTGGGAGCGGATTTCCAGCCGCGATCATCGAGACTGAAAGCCTCTCCCACATGTAATTGCATCGTTGACGTATCAAGGGCACCATCAACGGTCCAAGACCATGCCTATCACCTGGGAAACCGCCAATCAAAGACTTGAACTGGCCGCGCAGCTGCTGAATAACGCAGACCCGGCGCCGGGGCCCGGGCCTTATCACGTGGGCATCGACCTGGGGACGGCCGACATCGTCGTGATGGTTTTGAACGCCGCGGGGAACCCCGCGGCGTGTTTTCTGGAATGGGCGGAGGTGGTGCGGGACGGGGTGGTGGTGGATTACGCCGGTGCGGTGGAGATCGTGCAGCGGCTGGTCGGCAAGGCGCAGGCAAAAGTCGGGGTTGAATTCAGCGGGGCGTCAACCTCCTTCCCGCCCGGCACGGACCCGCGCCTGTCCACCTACATCCTGGAACGGGTGGGGCTCGAGGTGACCGCCGTGCAGGACGAGCCCACCTGCGTCGCCCACCTGCTCGAGCTCGATCGCACGGCGGTGGTGGATGTCGGCGGCGGCACCACCGGGACGGCGGTGGTCCATAAGGGAAGAGTCGTTTTCAGCGGCGATCTGCCGACCGGCGGCCGCCACATTTCGCTCGTCATTGCCGGCCATTTCGGCATCCCCTTCCAGGAAGCCGAGGCGCGCAAGCGCCGGCACGATCAATACGACATCCTCAAACTGGCTCGACCCACGCTCCAGCGCATGTGCGACATCGTGTCCGGCCACATCAAGGGCCGCCGCGTCGAGCGCATCGTCCTCACAGGGGGGACCTGCTGCCTGCCCGGGGTGGACGGCGTGTTCGCCGAAGAGCTCCGCCTGCCCGTTCAACTCCCCTGCCAGCCGCTGCTGCTCACACCCTTGGCGATTGCCTCGCTGCCACTGCTGAAGTGAAGGGGCCGGATGGAAAAATCCCCCGACGCCCTTTGCCGAAGGGGGTTGGGGGATTTCATTGGGGAAAGCAAAGGCGCCCGCCCGTTCTTCCCGGTGGTTTTTCTGCCTGTCTGTTTGCGGAGAGAGCAGGCCGGAGGTCTGGCCTCAGCACCGCTCTTTCCCCCTGGGGAAGGATGTAAAAGGGGGGCGGGTCGAAAGAGGGACGCCTCAGCTTTTTACTTCTGGGTAGCCGCGTTTTTGATGTTTTCGCTTTCAGCGGTTCCCGGAGCGCGCAGGTGCGGGAATTCGGATCGGATCATGTTCCGGATCCGCTTGATCTTCTCTTCGTCCAGCTTCAGGTCGCCCATCGGGAACTCCAGACCCAGGTATTCATACTTGGGCTTGCCCATGCGATGGTAGTCCAACGCTTCGAACCAGGTGTTGGGCATGCCCTGGATGTGCTCCAGCACGCGCCGGATGTCTTCCGGGTCGTCGTTGAATCCCGGAACGATCGGCGTGCGCACCCACACCGGAAGACCCGGGAAGGCTTCCCGGGCCCGCTTGAGGTTCTCCAGGACGAGTTCGTTGGAAACCCCGGTGAAGACCCGGTGCTTCTCGGGGTCCATGCTTTTCACATCGTAAAGCAAGGTGTCCAGCAATCCGCAGGCGCTCTCGAGGGCCTCCCAGCTGCAGAAGCCGCAGGTCTCCATGGCGGTATTGATCCGGCGGCGCTTGGCCTCTTTCAGGATGGCGACGGCGAACTCCGCCTGGTGCATCGGCTCGCCGCCGCCGATGGTGAGGCCGCCGCCCGATCGGGAGTAAAAAGCCGAGTCCTCTTCCACCTTGCCGATCACCTGCTCCACCGTCATGCTCTCGCCGTAGACGTTCAGGGCGAGCGACGGGCAGGCCTTGGTGCAGAGCAGGCACTCGGTGCAGACCTCCCGGTCGATCTCGACCCGGCCCCCCTCGCCGCTCTTGATCGCGCCCGCCGTGCAGACCTCCAGGCAGCGCACGCAGTGCTCCAGCGTCAGGCACTTGTTGCGGTTGTAGACGAGCTGCGGCTGCGGTTTCTGGGACTCCGGGTTGCTGCACCAGCGGCAGCGCAGCGGGCAGCCCTTGAGAAAAACGACGGTCCGGATCCCCGGACCGTCGTGCACGGAGTACTTCTGGATGTTGAAAACAATGCCTGAATTCTTCATTCGGTCTCCCTCCGGGCCGCCGTTGTGGACGGCGGCCCGGAGAAGGCTGCCGCAGGTTACATCTGCTCGTGCCCGGTCCGCGCGATCAGGTCGTTCTGCAGGTCGGGGGACAGGTCCACGAAATAGGCGCTGTAGCCCGCGATCCTGACGACCAGGCCCCGGTACTTTTCCGGCTCCCGCTGGGCCGCGAGCAGCGTCTGCTGGTTGATGACATTGAACTGGACGTGCCAGAGCTTCAGGTCGCACCAGGTGCGGATGAAGGAGACCAGCTTGCGCGTGCCCTCGTCGCCGGCCACGCACTTGGGGGTGAACTTGATGTTCAACAGCCGCGCCGCTCGTTCCCGGTAGTCGTAGTTCTTGGTGGTGAAGTTGGACATCAGGACCGCGGTCGGCCCATGCTTGTCGGCTCCCTGGGAGGCCGAAGAGCCGTCGGACAGCGGGGTCCAGGCCTTGCGGCCGTTGGGGGTGGCGCTAACCACCTTGCCGAAAGGCACGTGCGAGGTGAAGGGCACGAGCCGCAGGTCGAGGTGCACCCCGAGTTCCTTGGAGTATTTATGGGTGAACTCCACCGCCGCACGGTCGACGGCCTTGGCGATGCTGTCCGCGTACGGGTCGTTGTTGCCGTAGCAGGGCACGTTCATCAGCATGTGGCGCAGGTCTTCCTTGCCCTCGAAGTTGTTTGAAACGGCGTTGAGCAGCTCGGCCATCGTGACCTTCTTTTCCTCGAACACCAGCTTTTTGATCGCCGAGAGCGAATCCACCACCGTGCCGTAGCCCATGAACTCGAAGTAGCCCAGGTCGATGCCGCCCGGGATCTTGGGCTGGTGCAGGTCGATGCAGTGCTGCATGCACAGGTCGTGCAGCGCAGAGCCGAGCGGCACGGCAAAGTGCTTGGCCCGCAGGCGGATGATGTGGTGCTGCTGAATGAAGGCGTGCTTGATGAAGTCGGTCTGGTGCGCCAGATAGGCGTTCCAGAACTCCTCCCAGGTGTTGAAATTGCGCGGGTCGCCGGTCTGCAGCCCGATCTGCTCGTCCCCGTACTTCTTCATCCTGCCGTTGTACAGGGTCATCTCCAGGGCGGCTGCAAAGTTGATGTAGGCGCAGCCGCTGGTGTAGGTGTCGCGGTTGGGCATGCGGGCCTCGGAGCAGCCCGACACCGCGTAGTCCAGAACTTCTTCGAAAGTGGCCCCCTTGGACAGGTACAGCGGGACGACCTCCTCGTCGTTGATCAGCTTGGGGAAGCCCGAGCCTTCCTTGATGGTTTCGGCCACCTCCCAGAGAAAGCGCTCGGGGGAGCGGGAGTGGATCCGGGCGGCCAGGTCCGGGTAGTGCATCGGGAACTCGCGCTTGGATTTCAGGAAGAGGTAGCTCAATTCATTGGTGGCGTCGTACCCGGCCTTGGTCTGGCCGCCGATGGTGACGGCTTCCCAGTGGGCATAGCCTTCGTTGAAGGCGCCGCCGGTCGGAGAGATGTAAAGGTCGATGAACTGGGCCATGGACACCCACATGCACTCCAGCAGCTCGATCGCTTTCTCCTCGGTGAGCCGCCCCTCGTCCATGTCCTTCTTGAAATAGGGATACAGGTACTGGTCCATGCGGCCGTTGGAGATGATGGTGCCGGTTTTCTGTTCGATGCGCGAGAACATCTGGACAAACCACTGGGACTGCATGGCTTCATGGAACGTCGTCGCCGGATGCTCCGGGACGCGTTTGCAAATCCGGGCGATCTCCGTGAGCTCGGCCTTGCGCTGGAGGTCTTTTTCCTTGGCCGCCATCTTCGTAGCCAGGCGCGCATGCCGTTTGGCCCACAGGATGATCGCATCGCACACGGTCACAATGGCTTCCAGGAACGGCTTCTTTTCGACGTTGTCCACCGGGCTGAACGGGTCAAGCGCCTGCATGCGTTCCTCGGCTTCCTTGCGTATGCCTTTGAAGCCTTTCTTCAGCACCTTTTCATAGTCGTGAACCCACTGGATGGAGGAACGGAAGGATGCGGTTTCGTTGACGATGAAACGCGAGATCAGGACGTCCTTCGGGTCGTACGTGTGCCGGAGGGTCTCCTCGGGCAGGGCTTCGGCCAGCGCCTCATGGAAGGTTTTCCCTTTCCAGTAGGGGGCGATCTCGTCGATCACCACCCGGGCGTCTCCGGCGGTGATGTCAAAGGGGGACTGGACCCGCTCGGAAAGCTGCTCAATGGCCAGATCGAGGAAGTCGCCGTCCAGCTCAGGATAGAGGATGCCGTAGCGTCCCTGGTGCCCGGAACGTCCTACCAGGAGCTGATGATCGTCGATGTAGACGGTCATGTTCTTGGCGATGTGCTTCAGGGCTTTGGCCCAGCGCAGGGTCAGATGTTGGCCTTCGGTCTGCATCATCGACTCGGTGAAGTATTTGGCGCGCTCCACGTCGATCTTGGGGCGCTGCATCTGGAAACTCTTCATGATGCGGAAGACCCGCTCGCGGCCCTTCTCGTACTTGGCGGCGCGGCCCTGCATTTCCTCCTGCAGTCGTGCTTCATGGGGTGACAACACTTCACAGCATTCCATATGACCTCTCCTTGTTAATTTAGGGATGGGTTGGTTTTTCCGCGGACCCCTGGGCTTTTCAGCCACCCGGCTAAGGGTAGTTCCGCCGAACGCTTACCCTTCAAGCTTCTTTTCAGAAAATGGGGTTGCACACGGTTGGATGATTTAAATAAAAACGTTTAGCAATTCTCATGCCTTCGGTTTGCCAACAGCTGAAAAACGTGTAAATCAATTACAATCGATGTGTTCCCGCACTTGTTCCGCAAACAGGGTGAAATTCTGAAGAGCTCGAAATCATTTGTAGATTGAAAGCGCGCAGTATCAGCTAAAGGAACTAACAAAAATACGTTGCAATATTGCAACTTTTAGCCTATAAGCAAGATTGGCAGTAATCACCAAGAGTTCGCGTGGTGCATTATTGCAACAATGGTCGCATAAGTGCAACAAGGGCAGAATGGCCATAGTTTAGAAATCGATACAAAGCTGTATCAATGTTTCCAGCTGAATTGTAGGTTGGTATGGGTTTCAATACAGCTATTTGAAATTAATACTAATATACAAAAACATGGGGCATTGTGATACAGCCAACGAGTGTTTCGTTCGTCTTTTAAATGGCCTGGATATTGCTTTGCCTCCTTCATAAACCGAGCACAATCCGTTCCAACCGAAAGGAGGTATTTGAAACTAAAATAAATTCGGTAGTGCCATCTGGCAATGTGACCTTGGAAAAACAACTGTTGATGGAGGGAGGACCTAAATGAAGCAGATGAAGACCGGATGTTTCCTGTTGGCGTTCGTTTTTTGCCTGGCCGGCTTAGGGCTCACCAATGCCCAGGCCCAGAACTACAACCTCAAAATTCAGACGGCGGTCCCGAGCTCCAGCATCTATTTCAAACTGATCGAGCGCATGGGAGCCCGCGTGGACGCCATGTCCAGCGGGCGGCTCAAGATCGAAGTCCTGCCCGCCGGTGCGGTCGTGGGCGTCTTCGAGATCCTCGATGCGGTCAACAACAACATCGTCAACGGCGGCTTTGCCTGGACCCACTACTGGTCGGGCAAGCACCCCGCCGGCCTGCTGTTCTCGGCCCCCACGGCCGGCCTGGGCGTCGGCCTGGACCAGGTCAGCGTCATTTCCTGGTTTTATGACGGCGGCGGCGACGAGCTTTATCAGCAGTTCTTCACCGACATCCTGAAATTCAAGGTCAAGGGCTTCATGTGCATGCCCATGGGGCCGGACCCCTTCGGCTGGTTTGCCAAGCCCTTCAACAATCTCGATGAAGTCAAGAAGCTAAAATTCCGCTCGCCCCCGGGCATCCCGGCCGAATCTTTCAAGGTGATGGGCATGGCCACCGTCTCCATGCCCGGCGGTGAGATCGTCCCGTCGGCCCAGCGCGGCGTCATCGACGCGGCCGAATGGATCGGGCCGGCGGACGATGCGGCCCTGGGTTTGAACACCGTTTGGAAGAACTACTACCTCCAGGGGCTGCACCAGGCCATCGACATCGGCGACATTTATGTCAACCTGGATTGGTGGAACAAGCTGCCGAAAGACCTGCAGGCCATCTTCCAGACCGGAATCATGGCGCTGATCACGGATACCTATAACTGGAACGTGAGCCAGAACAGCAAGGCGCTGAAGAAGTTCGTTGTGGACGACAAGGTGCAGGTGCGCGACACCCCGCCGGACGTCTTCCCGGCCTACATGGCCGCTTCCAAGGAGGTCCTGGAGAAATACGCCAAGCAGGACCCCTTCTTCGCCAAAGTGTATAAATCCATGATCGATTGGGCCAACTTGACGGTGCCTTATACCTCACAGACCAATGGACTGTTCTACAACATGGGCAAGAGCGCCATGGATAAAAAACTCGTCGGTTACGACAAGTAATTTCGACTCCGGCCGGGCGCTTTAAACGCCCGGCCGGCCAACTCGAGAGGCAATCACCTAAAATGGAAAGTCGTCCTGGAGAACCCCTTGAAAAGCCGTTTGGCGGCATGCATAACGCCTCGCCGTCGTTGGCGAAGGCCCTGAAGGCGATCGACCGCATCAGCATCGTCAGCGGCAAGATCGTGGCGTGGATGATCCTGCCCATGTCGCTGAGCCTGGTCTATGAGGTGGTGGCCCGCTACCTGTTCAATGCACCGACCATCTGGGCTTCCGACGTCAGCCAGATCCTGTACGGCATGTTTTTCATGCTCGGTTCGGCCTACGCCCTGCAGCGCCAGCAGCACATCCGGACCGACTTCCTTTACGGGAAATGGTCCATTCGCACCCGCGGACTGGTGGACGCGGCCTGCTACATCGGCCTTTATTTCCCGGCCCTGGTGTTTTTCCTGTGGGTCGGAAGCGAGTTCGCCTACCGCTCCATCCTGTTCAACGAACGGATCGTTACCAGCCCCTGGATGCCGATCATCTGGCCGCTCAAGCTGGCCATCCCCATTTCGACCCTGCTGCTTCTGATCCAGGGCGTGTCCGAACTCCTCAAATGTCTTTTCGCGGCGACGAAGGGCGTGAGTCTTTATGAGGAACAAGCCGGGTCCGAGACATAGGGAGGAGGAGAACTATAATGAGTCCTGAGTTGTTAGGTCTGGTGGCGCTGGGATCGCTTTTCATTTTCATCTTCGTGGGGTTCCCGATCGCATTCACGCTTCTTTTTTTGGGCTTGGTGGCCGGCTACATCGGCATCGGCCCGGTGGTGTTCAACCTGATGACCCTTCAGGTGTACTCCATCATGAACGAGCAGGTGCTGGCGGCAGTCCCCTTCTTCCTGTTCATGGGCTACATCCTGGAAAGCTCAGGGCTGATGGAGCGCCTGTTCAGGGCCTTTCAGCTGATGCTTGCCCGGCTCAGCGGTTCGCTCTACATCGCCGTCACTGCCACGGCGACCATCTTCGCCGCGGCCACGGGCATCGTCGGCTCCTCCGTGACCCTGCTGGGGGTCATGGCGGGCCCGACCATGCGCCAGAGCAAATACGACGTCAAGCTTTCGGCCGGCTGCATCACGGCCGGCGGTACTCTGGGCATCTTGATCCCGCCGAGCATCATGCTCGTTGTCATGGGCCCGGTGGTGGGGGTGCCCGTGACGGACCTATTTGCCGCGGCCATCTTCCCCGGCCTTGTCCTGGCCGGGCTTTACTGCACGTATTGCCTGGTCCGCTGCAAGCTCAATCCCACGCTGGGCCCGGCTCTGCCGAGGGATCAGTGGGCCAAGTCGGTTCCCTGGCTGCTCAAGGAATTAGTACTAGGTGTGCTGCCGGTGACTCTGGTGATCCTCGCAACCCTGGGGACCATCATGTTCGGGGTGGCCACACCCACCGAAGGCGCAGCCTGCGGCGCCATCGGCTCCCTTGCGCTCACCTTGGTCTATCGTAAGATGACCTGGAACAACCTGCTGACCTCCATGTACCGGACCGTTGAAATCTCGGCCATGATCCTGCTGCTCTGCGCCGCCTCGAACTTCTTCGGCGCCGTGTTTTCCCGGCTGGGTTCGGCCATGCTGCTCACCAAGCTCCTGCTCGGCCTGAAACTAGACCCCATGTTCATGCTGATCGCCATCCTGGCGCTTGTCTTCGTTCTGGGCTGGCCGCTGGAGTGGGTGCCGATCGTGCTGATCATCATCCCCATCCTCATGCCCATGGTGCGGGAATTGGGCTACAACCTGACCTGGTTCTGCACCCTGGTGGCCGTCACGCTTCAGACAGCCTGGCTGTCGCCGCCGGTGGCGTTGTCCGCCTATTTCTTAAAAGGCGTCGTCCCCCAGTGGTCGCTCCAGGATATCTACGCAGGCATGATGCAGTTCATGATGCTGCAAGTCACCGGCATGGGCATCGTCATCGCCTTCCCGGGGCTTGCCACGTGGCTGCCTATAGCCCTCAGAGTCTGACGGACTGCCGAATAGAATCGTTCAATAGAATTCTTCGCGCAGAGGGATGGAGAAGATCGAAAAACATATAGACAACGTCCTGGATGTCCTGAGCGACGGCATCTACATCTCCGACCGCGAGGGCTACACCCTGAAGGTCAACTCGATGTACGAGAAGCTGATCGGGCTGAAAAAAGAAGACCTGATCGGCCGCCGGGTTCAGGACCTCGTGCGGGAAGGCGTCTTCGATGTCGTCCTCAACCCCCAGATCGTCAAGACCGGCCAGCCCGCGACTTCCGTTCAGACCACCAAGAAAGGCCAGAAGCTGATCCTCAACGGCCACCCCATTTTCGACGCGGAGGGCGAGGTGGCGCTGGTGGTCACGTTCGTGCGCGACGTGACCGTCATGAGCCAGCTCCGGGAGCAGATCGCATCCCAAAAGAAGCTGCTCGAACAGCTGCGGACCAACGTTCAGTACATCAACGAGGAGAGCATCCAGAAATTCCCCGCGAACGGCTTCAAGAGCCGGGAGATGGCCCACCTCAACAAGCTCATCGAAAAAATCGCGGCAACCGACACCACCGTGTTGATTTTGGGTGAAACGGGCGTGGGCAAGGAGTTTTTCGCCCGATCGATTCACCGCGCCAGCCCGCGGGGGGAGAACACGTTCTTCAAGCTCGACTGCACCACCATCCCGGAAAACCTGATCGAGTCCGAGCTCTTCGGCTATGCCTCGGGCGCTTTTTCCGGGGCCAACATCAAGGGCAAGCCGGGCCTCTGCGAGATGGCCGACCAGGGAACGCTCTTCCTGGACGAAATCGGCGAGCTGCCCATCGGCATGCAGGTCAAGCTCCTGCGGCTGCTGCAGGACCAGGAGATCATCCCGGTCGGTTCGACGCGGGTCAAGAAAGTGAATGTGCGCATCATCACCGCCACCAACCGCGACCTGGAAAAGGAAATCGAGCAGGGCCGGTTCCGCAGCGACCTTTATTACCGGCTGCGAGTGGCGGTGCTGAGCATCCCGCCGCTGCGCGAGCGGCGCGAGGACATCATGCCGCTGGCCAACTATTTTTTGGAGAAATACGCGACCAAGTACCGCAAGGAGCGGCGTTTCGGGCCGGAGATCGAGGGCATTTTCACCGGCCACAGCTGGCCCGGCAACATCCGCGAGTTGGAAAACCTGATCGAGAGCCTGGTGGTCACCTGCGACCGGCCCGTGGTCGATACCGCCGACCTGGGCAGCTGCATGCTCTCCGAGGGGTTGGACCGCAAGCGCAACCTCTTCGAGACCCTGGACACCCGGGACAAGTCCCTGAAGGAGATCGTGCGCGACCTCGAGCGGGAGATCCTGAACGGCGCGCTTGAAATCCACGGGTCCATGGCCAAGGTCGCCGAGCTTCTCAAGATCGACCGCTCCACCATCTTCCGCAAGCTCAAGCGCGACGATTCCGAGTGAGGGCTGCCGGCGCACGAATTTATCCGCTCACCACCGGCGACGTCTTGATACCGTTGACGATTTGCTCGTGATGGGTATAATGTGTATAGAATACACATCCGGAGGCGCCATGCGAACGAATATCGTACTCGATGAAAAGTTAGTAAGAGATGCTTTTGCCGTCAGCGAGTTTAGAACCAAGAAAGATCTCATCCACGAGGCGTTGCGCGTGTTTATCCAATTGAAAAAAAGGAGAGATTTAAGCGAGCTATCCGGCAAAATCACCTTCAGCGATGATTTCGATCACAAACGCTTAAGAAAGCTGCGCGGATGATTCTGGTCGACACTTCGGTCTGGATTGCAGTCTTGCGAGACAAATCCGGGAAGTCGCAAGAAGCGTTTCGAAGCCGTGTCGGATCGGATCTCTACGCTCTCAGCCGGTTCAATCAACTGGAATTGCTCCAAGGGGCAAAAAACTTACACGAATGGCTTCTTTTAGATGAGTATCTGTCGACCCAGCTTTATCTGGAAGCATTCGCAACCACCTGGCGCGAGGCAGCGAGAATATTCTTTGACCTGCGACGCAGAGGCACCACGCTTGCAAGCTCCGTTGATTGCTGCATCGCGCAAATCGCGCTGGAGAACGACGCCATTCTGCTGCACCGTGATAATGATTTTGAAGTGATTGCGTGCGTGCGGCCACTATCGCAGGAGTATTTCAAATGGGGTTGAAAAAAGAGAGACAACCGCTGATCGGCATCACCTGCTCGCGGCTGACCGGAGGGGCCTGGGGGATGTATTCGTTGGGCCACTTCATGGACTACACCTTTTCCGATTACAGCCAGGCGATCCTGCATGCAGGCGGAGCACCGGTCATTGTCCCGGCGGCCCAGGACCGGAAGAGCCTCGCGCGAATCTTGTCATCGCTGCAGGGACTCATCCTAAGCGGCGGCCCCGATGTCCACCCCCGCCGTTACGGCGAAGAGCCCCTTGCCGGATTGGGGGAAGTCGATGAAGCCCTCGACCACATGGAGCTCATGGCCGCCGAACTGGCCATAGAGAAAAACCTGCCGCTTCTCGGCATCTGCCGGGGCATCCAGGTGTTGAACATCGCTCTCGGCGGTACCCTCTACCAGGACATTGCCTCCCAGGTGCCGGAGAGCATCTGCCACACGCCCAAAACGGACAAGGCCGTCAACACCCACACCGTGCGCATCGAGGCCGGCAGCCGCCTGCACCAGATCATCGGAAAGCGGGAGATCTGGGTCAACGGCAAGCACCACCAGGCGGTAAAAGATTCAGCACCCGGGCTTGTTGTGACGGCGCGGGCCAGGGACGGGGTCATCGAGGCGGTCGAGCATCCGGGCAAGCGCTACGTCATCGGAGTCCAGTGGCATCCCGAGGGGACGTGGCGGGATGACGCTTTTTCAAAGAAACTCTTCCGGTCATTCCTGCGAGCTGCCGACGAATTGTCGTAAAGATGGAATTCACTTTCTGCACGAATGTCCCCAGCCTGCCTGTTTTCCCTGCCGCAGAGGGGCCTGTCTTCACCGACTGCGTTGGATCCTGGGGTTGAGTTCTTCGCGCAGCCAGTCGGCAAACAGGTTGAGTCCCAGAACGAAAATAACCAGCGCGGCACCGGGGAAGACAATCAGCCACCAGTTCCCGGCATAGATGTAGTTCTTGCCGCTCGCGATCATCATTCCGAGCGAGGGTTTGGTGATGGGAACCCCTACGCCCAGAAAACTCAAGGTCGCTTCCAGCATGATGATGGCGGCTAGGTCCACGGCCATGATGACAAAAATGGGCGGCAGCGCGTTGGGCAGCAGATGGATGAGCAGGAGGTGGAAGTTGTTGGCGCCGGTGGCTTTGGCAGCCGTGATGTACGCCTCCTCCTTCACTTCCAGGACACTCGCGCGCATGGTGCGGGCGTAACGCACCCAGTCGGCGATGCAGATGGCCAGGATGACGATTCCCACGCCGCTTTGCTTGAAAAGGCCCAGGAAAAGGATGGCCAGCAGGGTGGTGGAGAATGCAAATACGGTGTCGGCCGTGCGCATGGTGACGGCATCCAGGATGCCGCCGTAGTAACCGGCCAACAAGCCGATCATCACCCCGAAGGAGCCAGCCAGAATCATGACGCTGAATCCCACGGTCAGCGAGGTGCGCAGGCCGTAGATGATGGTGCTGAGGATGTCTCTTCCCTGCTCGTCGGTTCCCAGCAGGAATTCGGGGTCGCCGCCTTCCTCCCAGGCCGGCGGTTTGAGCGAGTCGCCGAGTTCCACCGTTTTCAGGTCATACGGGTCGTGGGGCGCGATGAGCGGCGCCAGCACGGCAGCGGCGGTGAACACGATCATGATGACCGCTCCGAGCATGGCCGCGGGGTCGCGGAAGAAATCATAGAGGAAACGGTTTCTGCGATGGGGCATGAGGCGTCGCTTATCCGTAGCGGATCTTGGGGTTCAGAAGCGCATAGAGCAGGTCGACGATGATGTTGATGGTCAGAATGAACACCGCTACCAGGGAAATATAGGTGACGATGACCGGCTGGTCGGATTCGTAAAGGGAGGTGAGCAGGAGGTTGCCGAGTCCCGGCCACTGGAATATGGTCTCGGTAACGAGCGAAAAGGCGATGAGGTCGCCGAATTGCAGCCCGGCCACAGTGACCACCGGGATCAGCACATTTCGCAGCGCATGCTTGAATACCACCCGGGCCGGTGACAGTCCTTTGGCCCAGGCGGTCTTGATGTACTCGGTGGTGAGCACCTCTCGCATGCCCGAGCGGGTGAGCCGCAGCAGCACCGCCAACTGGTACATGCCGAGAGTGAAGGCCGGCAGGATTAGGTGCTCCAGGCCGTCCAGGCTGAGAAAATTGGTGCTCCACCAACTTCCCAGCTTGACCGTCTCTCCTCGGCCGAAAGGCGGCAGGATTCCCAGCTGAACGGCAAACACCATGATCAGGACGATGCCGATCAGGAACGTGGGGATCGAGATGCCGCCGAGCGAGCCGGCCATGACCGCCCGGCTTAGCCAGGCCTGCGGGTTGGCGGACACCAAGACACCCAGGAAAACGCCGACCGTGAAAGCAAACACCATAGCCGAGGCAGCCAGTTCCGCCGAGGCTGGGATCCGCTCCACGATCAGGCCCAGCGCCGGCAGCCGGGTCTCGTAGGAGATGCCGAAGTTGCCGTGCAGCGCGCTGGTCAGAAACCGCCAGTATTGGACATAGGGCGGCTGATCCAGTCCGAAGATTTTGCGGATTTCGTCGCGCTCGGCCTCAGTGGCATACTGCCCGGCCATGGAAATGACCGGATCGCCCATGTAGCGAAAAATAATGAAGCACACAAACGAGACCGCCAGAAGGACGATGACCCCCTGGATGAGGCGGCGTGTCAAGTAAGTGAGCATGGGCCGGGCAACTGAGTTGGGCGTTGCAGGGGAAACCCGCCGCAGCGGGTTTCCCCTGTAGGTTTACTTTTTCGACATATCCTTGAAAACGAACCACTGGTCGGGTCGCGGGGTAAACTGCAGGCCGTTTTTCTTGGCCACCGCGTAGAGGTCCATCTGGTAGTGCAGCGGGATCACGCGGACGCGCTCCATGGCCATCTTGTTCGCCTCCTGGAGGGTCTTGACGTACTGGGCCTTGTCGACGATCTGGTTGGTCTTCTCAAGCAGCTGGTCGATGTCCATGTCCGAGGAGCGCGAGCCGTTCCAGTCACCGAAGCCTGCGTTTTTGTCGATCGTGTGCAGGTGGCGGAAGAAGGTGCGGGCGCCGGAATAGGTCCCGTCGAACCAGCCCATCATGTAAAAGTCGTGTTTGTTCTCCATCACCTCGGTGAAGTAGATGGACTTGGGCTTGACGTCCAGATTCACTTTTATGCCGACCTTGGCGAGGTATTTCGCCACCGCTTCGCAGATCTGCTTGTCCATCACATAGCGGTCGTTCGGACCCGCCAGCGTGATCTCGAAGCCTTTCTCCAAACCGGCTTCCTTCAGCAGCTTCAGGGCCTCCTGCGGATTATACGCAAGCCGCTTGATGTCGGGATTGTAGCCCACGGTGGCCGGGTCGACCATCTGGGATGCGGCCGTCGCCTGCCCGCGCATCAGCTTCTTGATGATCTCGTCCTCGTTGATGGCCATGTACATGGCCTTGCGCACGCGCAGATCGGCGGTGGGGGTGCCCGGCCGGTTGGTCACGACCAGGAAGATGGCCCGGCGGGCGGGCCGGCGCATGACCTCGAGGTTTTTGTTCTCCTTGACCTTGTCGATCATCTCCACCGGCACGCCGTTGATCAGCTCGGTCTGGCCCGAGGCCAGGGCGGCAAACCGGGTGGACGGCTCGGTGATGAACTTCATCTCCACATTTTTAATCGCCGGCGCCCCTTCCCAGTAGTTGGGATTGGCCTCCAACTTCAGGTGGGATCCCTTGACGTATTCGGTCACCTTGTAGGCACCGGTGCCTATGGGGGCAACCCCGATATCCCCTTCGGAGCGCGACTCGGAGGACTCCTTGTCCATGATAAAGACCTGGTGCATGTTGTCGATGAACCAGGGGATCGGGTCCTTGGTCTTGACGATGACTGTGTAATCGTCCGGCGTTTCGATGGAGGCGATCGCTTTGCCGTCGTTGACGAACTGGGAGACCTCCGGGTTGGTCAGGCGCTCAAACGTGTACTTGACGTCGGCGGAGGTGAAGGGATTGCCGTTATGAAACTTGACGCCCTTGCGCAGGTAGAACTTCCAAGTCAGCGCATCCGGGTGCTCGTATTTTTCAGCCAGGGCAGGCACGATTTTGCCGTCCGTTTTCTGCCTCTGCATCAGGCCGTCAAAAATGTTGGTTACGACGCCCAGCGTGGCATCGCCGTTTTCGCTGTGGGGGTTCATCGACTTCGGCGGAGACTCAACCGCGACGACCAGGGACGGCGCGGCGAACGAGGGCTCGGCGGCGATGAAGCAGCCGCACAACGCCAGGATCAAAGCGATGCAACCGATCACAATCTTGATGCGCATAGCTACCTTCCTTTCGTAGGAGTTAACAGACCCACCGCATGCACCCGCATATAGTCGGGTGCTAATGTGCCGGATGCGGAACGCTATATTAAAACTCCTGCAAACACAACAGGCGTGCCTATCCACGAATTTCCAGCCGGGCAGCCATCGGCATGGCGGCGCCGGCCGACTCAGCGTCACAGCGCCAGGCAGGCGGCGAAGTGGCCCGGGGAGACTTCCTTCATCGCCGGCTCGATGCGGTTGCATTCATCCATCCGGATGGGGCAACGAGGATGAAAGCGGCAGCCGGCCGGCGGCTGGATGGGGCTGGGCACATCCCCGGCCAGGGCGGACATTTCGTACGGGGCGCTGAGATCAAACGTCGGCACGGCCGCAAGCAGGGCCTGGGTGTACGGGTGCCGGGGGTCGGTGTAAATGTCCCCGTAGCGGGCCGTTTCGACGATTTGACCCAGATACATCACGGCCACATGATCGCAGATGTACTCGACGACGGCCAAGTCGTGCGAGATGAGGATATAGGAAAGCGCAAACTCCTTCTGCAGGTCGATGAGCAGGTTGATGATCTGGGCCTGGATCGAGACATCGAGGGCCGACACCGGTTCATCGCTGACAATGAGCCTGGGGCTGAGCGCGAGCGCCCGGGCGATACCGATGCGTTGCCGTTGCCCCCCGGAAAACTCGTGGGGATAGCGGCCGGCCTGCTCGGAGGTGAGGCCGACCTTTTCCAGGAGGTAGGCGACCCGCTCCGCTTGCTCCCGGGCGTTCCCCTGGCCGTGGATTTTCAAGGGATCGCTGATGATGCGCTGGACGGTCATGCGCGGATTCAGGGAGGAATAAGGGTCCTGAAAGATGATCTGCATCTCACGGCGGAAACGGCGCAACTCAGCTCTGTTCAAGGAGCTCAAGTCCTGACCCTGAAAAATAACCTGGCCGGACGTGAACGGGATCAGCCTCAGAACAGCCAGGCCTGTCGTAGTTTTGCCGCAGCCGGACTCACCGACCAGGCCCAGGGTCTCACCCTCGGCCAGGGTGAAGGAGGCATTGTCAACGGCGTGGACATAGTGGCGCTGCCGGGCGAGCAGGCCCCTGCGCACCGGAAAGTGCACCGTCAGATTCTTAACCTCCAGCAAGGGTGCCACGTTTCACCTCAATGGCCGGCAAAGAGCCAGCAACGGACGCGGTGCCCATCGCCCAAATCGAAAAGCGGCGGGGCTTCCCGGCAGCAGATCGGCATAACCTCCGAACAGCGCGGGTTGAAGCTGCAGCCGGGCGGCAAGTCGAAGATGCTGGGCACGATTCCCTTGATCTCCTGCAGCCGGTTGCGCCCCAAGCGGGAGCGCTCCCCCAGCTTCGGAATGGATTTCAGCAACCCCCGCGTGTACGGGTGCGCCGGAGACTCGAAGAAAACAGCGGTGGGGCCCGCTTCGACGATCTTGCCGGCATACATGACGATGATGCGTTGAGAGATCCGGGCGATGACACCCAGATCGTGAGTGATCATCATGATGGCGGCACCGAACTCCTCTTTCAAACGCATCATCAGGTCCAGGATCTGGGCCTGGATGGTTACGTCGAGCGCGGTGGTCGGCTCGTCGGCGATGAGGATTTCAGGGTTGCAGGCGAGCGCCATGGCGATCATGGCCCGCTGGCGCATGCCGCCGGAGAGTTGGTGGGGATATTCCCTGGCGCGTTTTTCCGGGGCCGGCATCCGGACTTTTTTGAGCATCTCCACCGAGCGGACCCAGCTATCGCTGCCGCTGGTCCCACGGTGGGTCTGGAACATCTCGGCAATCTGGGATCCCACGGTGAAGACCGGGTTCAGGGAGGTCATCGGCTCCTGAAAGATCATCGAGATGCGGCCGCCCCGAATCTTCCGCATCTGTTGCGGAGAGAGCGTGAGCAGATCGAGCGCGCCCAGGCGGATCTCTTCCGCGGAGATGCGGCCGGGCGGGTCCTTGATCAACCGCATGATCGAGAGCGCCGTGACGCTCTTGCCGCAGCCGGACTCTCCCACCAGCCCCAGGGTTTCGCCCGGATACAGATCCAGCGAAACGTCATCCACCGCCTTGGCCACGGCGTCATAAGAGCGGAACTGGGTCTTGAGCCCCTTCACGAGCAATGCTGGCTGCGGCGGATGCATCCGTTATGTTTTTCCCTCGAAGCGATAGGCAGAATGTCACCCCCCGTGCGGGGGATCAATCAGATATGGGGTACCAGCTCGACCAGGTCGGCCATGACGTTGAAGACCTGAAAAGCGTCCAAAACATTCCGGGCCTCGTACCGCAGGATCGTTCCATCCCTGAGTTCCGCGCCCGGCAGGCGCAGGCAGCGGTCGATGGCCGAGGCCGTGGTGAATCTCACCTCTAATACGGTCGGCTGGCCGATGGACGGCACGGCTCCCCGTTCGGTCGATGATAGTGCCTGCTTGGCGGATTGATGGATCAGGGCTTGCGCTTGCTTGGGGTGAAGGCACAGTGCGGAGTAGGCACCCAGCCCCTTTTTTACGGGGACGGCAAGGATGTGGGGTAACAGCGCCCGGGCCTCGGCGCAAGCCGCCTCGTCGCCGCTGATCAAAACGACCGGCACATTGAAATGACCGGCCAAGGCGGCGTTGAACCCGATCTCACCCACTTTGCGGCCGTTGAGCCTGATTTCAGCCACTCGCCGACGGTAGCTGTGGGCGATCACGGCCTGGGCCGTCCCGGCCGCGGCGTGGTAGCCCAGGAAAAAAGCGGCATCGAATCCCAAATCCACGCCCTCCATCATCCCCAGCCGCCGGGGAGTGCCTAAGATCAATTTGGCCCGCTCGTCGACCTCATCGCTGATAAGATTGAGGCCGATGCTATGGGCGTCGGTGACGACAACCTCCGTGGCCCCGCCGTCAAAGGCTCCCCGGATGGCCGAATTGACTTCGGCGGTCATCAGCTTTCGAGCGTGGGCATAATCGGCGGTGTCGCGGCTGGACTGCTCACCGCGCACCACCCCGCCGACGCCCTCGATGTCGGCTGAAATAAAAACCTTCATTAAGCCTCCGCAAAAAAGCCCAACCGTTTATTTAAACACCGCTCTTCGACCGCAAGAGATGCCACGCCTGCTGCGATAGGCTGAGTCCGCCCACCATCATCAACGATGCCGCCCGAAAACTCCGAAAGAGTTTGAATTCGTTAACTGCTGTGGATCAACGCCATTGGAGTAGTTAAGGGTTCTAAGTGGAAATTCAACAAAATGCAAATCAAAACAACCCCGCCTCAAACTGCCAGAACTTTCCTGGGTTTCCATTAATTCGACGAGTCAGCATCTCACACATTTCAGAGGTAGCCCCTGAAGTCTGGAATCCTTGTCCGGACGAAAGATAAGAAGCTTTACGCTGTTTGTTTTGAAGATCTTGGCTTTACTGAAAGGCGCTTGCATTTGGAAACCGGTGGTTCTAAAATAAATTTCAGATCCGGTTCTTAAAACTCAATATTCCTCCCCCCACCTATCCCAAGATGACCGGCCCGGTTTTTATTTTGCAAGGCTTTTGAGAAGGAGGCTGCCATGCACCGTGCACCCCTCTCGGCACCGTCTCTATCAGTAGCCGTTTTTCTTCTTGTAATGGCAGCGGCGGCCGCTGCTGGCGCCGCAGCCGCGCCTCACAAATGGGAGGATTATTCCACTATCTTCTTCCCTACAACGCCAAGTATGACAACATCGCCGTCACCGGCTTTCCCATGTGGGACATCGAAACCGCCCTGAAGCGGTTCATCAAGGCCAGGCGCGTCGTCATCATCGCCGATGCGTGCCATGCGGCCGGCGT
>Ga0316630_10000102_pt1 | contig 20322 bp, 20 predicted proteins | sample OWC_May_M1_C1_D6_FD_207658 | JGI IMG/M metagenome (GOLD analysis project Ga0316630, IMG submission 207658) | Wetland soil microbial communities from Old Woman Creek delta, Ohio, United States - OWC_May_M1_C1_D6_A | ecosystem: Environmental > Terrestrial > Soil > Wetlands | place: USA: Ohio...
ATCATGGAAAGCGAGGCAACGGCAAACGCCCCGAAGGTCCAGGGCATGCGCCGGCCCATGCCGGACATCCTGCTGATCTTTTTCTGGTGGGTCGCGACATAGATGGCGCCGGCGGTGAAAAAGAGCGTGATCTTGCTGAAGGCGTGGTGGGCGATGTGGGCCACCCCGCCGGTCACGGCCAGGGGGGTCAGCATCGCGACCCCCAGGACGACATAGGAGAGCTGGCTTACCGTGGAATAGGCCAGCCGGGCCTTGAGGTCGTCCTTGGTCAGGGCGATGACCGAAGCGAGCACGATGGTCAGGGAGGCGAAGACGGCCGTGGCCGCCCCCAGCCCCAGCGTGTCCATGAGGTTGACGCCGAAGGCGGACAGGAGCACCCGGCAGATCGAGAACACGCCTGCCTTCACCACGGCCACGGCATGCAGCAGGGCCGACACCGGGGTGGGGGCCACCATGGCCGAGGGCAGCCAGTTGTGCAGCGGCATGATGGCCGCCTTGGCGAGGCCCGCCACATAAAGGGCGTAGGTGATCGTCACGAGGGTGGGGTCGGCGTCCGCCGGGAAAATGCCCTGCGCCAGGTCGCCCAGGCGGAAGTCGAGCGTGCCGCAGAGCACGTAGGTCAGGATCATCGCCGGCAGCAGGAAGAGCTTGGAGGTGCCCATGAGGTAGACCAGGTACTTGCGCGCGCCGTGGTAGGCCTCCTCGTCCTGGTGGTGGGCCACCAGCGGGTAGGTGAACACCGTGATGACCTCATAAAAAAGATAGAGCGTGAAGACGTTGGCGGCCAGGGCGACCCCCACGGCGCCGAAGATCGCCACCGCGAAGCAGAAGTAGTACCGGGTCTGGGCGTGCTCCTTGAGGGAGCGCATGTAGCCGATGTTGTAGGCCGTTGCCAGGATCCAGAGAAAGGAGGCCACGATCGCGAAGATGAGCCCCAGGCCGTCCGCGCCGAGCTTGACCTCGATGCCGGGCAGGATCACGAAGAGGGGATAGACCAGCACCTGGCCTTTCAGCACCGGCGGTACGAAGGTCAGCACCGTGCCGAAGGTGAGTACGCCGGCGGCGAAGGACACCCCTTCCCGGGCGTTGATGCTGCCCCGCAGCAGCCAGATGAAGAGCGGCGCCAGACCGGTAAATACGATCGGCCAGATCAAGGTGGAATGTTCTATAACCATTATGGTTTTCCTGCGTGGTACGTGCTGATACGATTCCTTCAGGGCCCAGGGTTCAGGAATGGATGATTGTTTTCGCCTGAACCCCGAACCCTGTTTCCTTGTTTTATCCCCGCAAAGCCGACAGCCGGTCGCTGTCGGAAGTGCCCCAGCGCTTGACCGCCACCAGGACCATGGCGAGCACCAGCGTGGCCTCGGCGGCGGCGAGCCCCATGACGAGCAGGGTGCCGAGCTGGCCCAGCTCATCGGAGGCCGGGGTCAGCCGGGCGCTCGCCACCAGCGCGAGCCCGGCGCCGTTCAGCATGAGCTCCACCGAGATGAGCATCCCTATCAGCGTCCTGCGGCTGGTGAGGCCGTAGAGGCCGAAGGCCAGCAGCAGCAGGGCGGCCAGATGAAACAGCACCAGCGGGCTCATGCGCCTTTCCTCCTCTCGAAACCGAGCACGACCGCCCCCGCCATGGCGGCCAGCAGCACCACCGAGATCAGCTCGAAGGCCAGCACGTAAGGCCCCGTCAGGATCTGGCCGAGCCTGCCAAGGGGCAGCTCGGGTTTCAGGGGCAGGGCCTGGGGGGTCTTGGTCCAAATCACCGCCGCCAGGATCGCCGCTGGCAGAAGCCCGCTCAGCAGGGTCATCACGGTGCGCAGCGCCGGCCGCGGCGGCCCCCCGCCCTCCTCGCCGGCCTCGCCGCCGGGCGCGCGGGTGAGCATGATGGCAAAGAAGATGAGCACACTCACCGCGCCCACGTAGATCAGGATCTGCATCAGGGCCATGAAGGGGGCCGCCATGAGGAAGTACATCCCGGCCACCCCGAACAGGGTCATGATCAGCCCCAGCAGCGCGCGCACCAGGTTCCGGCATCGCACGGCCGCCCACCCCCCGGCGAGGATTAGCACCAGGTAGAGTCCATATGCGCCATATGCCAAATGCTCCATGGTTTCCGCTCCACTCACGCCCGGGCGTTTTGGTCTCGACGCCGGGACGCGTCCACCGGGTTTCGTAATCTTGCCAGCAGGTCCAGCTCGAAGCTCTGCCGCGTCGTCCCCACCAGGTAGGAGTTGCGGGAGAAGCGGATGGCATCCACCGGGCAGCTCTGCACGCACAGCCCGCAGAGGCTGCACAGGCTGTAGTTGAGGCGGTAGCTGTCGAGGACCCGCTCGATTTTGTCCGGCGGCGGGGCCAGGTGCGCGGAGAAGGGCGACTTCACCTCCGGCGCCAGGAGCAGCCCCGGGTCTGCGCCGGCCTCTTCCCCTTTCGCGTGCATGCGCAGGCTGATGCACCGCGAGGGGCAGATCTCCACGCACTTCCAGCACATGATGCAGCGCGCCGTCAGCGGGTCGTCCGCTGCCGGCATCAGTTCGATGTGGCCGCGGTAGCCCCCCAGGTTGTCGACCTCCTGGCGCGGGTAGTGAACCGTGAGCCAGGGCTTGAACAGCTCGACCCCGGTGATCTTCAGTCCGACGACCAGGCTCCACAGGCCTTTCAGGGTTTTGAGCAGGCGTTTCATTCTCAGTGCACCCACTTGACGAGAAAGGCCGTCGCGGCCAGATTGGCCAGCCCCAGGGGGATCATCCACTTCCAGCAGACGTTCAGCAGCTGGTCGAAGCGCACCCGGGGGAAGGTCCAGCGGAACCACATCAGCGCGAAGACCAGCGCGAACACCTTGCCCAGGAACCACCAGGGGCCGGGGAAGACAGGGCCATCCCAGCCGCCCAGGAACAATGCCGTCGCCACGGAGCAGACCACCACCATGTACGAATACTCGGCCAGGAAGAAGATGCCGAAGCCCATGCCGGAGTATTCGGTGTGGAAGCCGGCGGTCAGCTCGCTTTCCGCCTCGGGCAGGTCGAAGGGCGCCCGGTTGGTCTCGGCCACGGCCGAAATGAAGAAGATGACGAAGGCCAGGGGCTGGACGAAGACGTTCCAGGACAGCAGGCCCTTCGTCTGAGGCGCGGCGATGGCCGAGAGATCGAGGGAGCCGACCTGGAAGGCCACCGCCAGCACGGCCAGCAGCAGCGGGATCTCGTAGGCCACCGACTGGGCCACGGCACGGGCCGCGCCGAGCAGGCTGTACTTGTTGTTCGACCCCCAGCCGGCGAGGCAGAGCGCCAGCGTGTTCAAGCCCGAAAAGGCCAAAATGAGCAGCAGCCCCAGGTTGATGTCCATGCCCGTCAGCACCGGGCTGAAGGGAATGGGCAGGAAGCAGACCACCACCGGGGCCAGCGAGAGCAGCGGGGCCAGCCAGAACAGCAGGCGGTCCGCGCCCATGGGGGTGACCAGCTGTTTGCTGATCAGCTTGCCGGCGTCGGCGAACGGCTGCAGCAGCCCATGGGGCCCGACCTCGTAAGGGCCCGGCCGGCGCTGGATGAACCCGGCCACTTTGCGTTCCGCGTAGAGCAGCACCAAACCGTTCACGGCCAGGAAGGCCATGACGGCCGCGAGGGCGGCGATCATTCGCCAGAGGGGATGGGAGAGCAGTGCCGTCAGCTCCGCGATCATCGGTCGATCTCCGGGATCACCAGGTCCAGGCTGCCCAGGATGGAGACGGCGTCGGCCAGCAGCGTGCCCCGGGCGAGCTCCGCAAAGAGGCTCAGGTTGGAGAAGCCGGGCGCGCGCAGCTTGACCCGGTAGGGTTTCGGGCCGCCGTCGCTCAGCAGGTACACGCCGATCTTGCCCCGGGCCCCCTCCACCGCAAAGTAGACCTCCCCCTTCGGCGGGGTGAAGCGCTCGGGCAGGTCGGGGGTGAGGTGCGCGCCGGCCGGCAGGGCGTCCAGGGCCTGTTCGATGATGCGCAGGCACTGGCTCATCTCCTCCATGCGCACCTCGTAGCGGTCCATGGCGTCGCCGTTTTTCCCGGTGGGGACCTCGAAGTCCAGCCGGTCATAGACCGAGTAGGGCTCGGCGCGGCGCACATCGTAGGCGACCCCGGTCCCCCGCAGCACCGGGCCGGTGGCGCCATAGCGACGGGCCATCTCGGGGCTCAACATCCCGATCTCCTCGCAGCGGCCCCGCAGGATCATGTTGTCGGTCACCAGGCCGCGGTACATGGGCAGGCGCTTCCTGAAATCCGCGATAAAACCGCGCGTGCGCCGGACGAACTCGTCGCTCAGGTCCGCCGAGACCCCTCCGAAGCGGAAGTAGCAGTAGGTCAGCCGCGAACCGGTCGCCAGCTGCAGGATGTCCATGATTCGCTCGCGGTCGGCAAACGCATAGACGATGGGGGTGAAGGCCCCCAGGTCCAGCAGGTACGCCCCCCACCAGAGCAGGTGCGAGTTGATGCGGTTCAGCTCGCAGGTGATCGCCCGGATGTACTCGGCGCGAGGGGGGACGGTGATGCCCGCCAGTTTTTCCACGGCGCCCACGTAGGCCCAGTTCCAGGCCAGGGCGTGCAGGTAGTCCACCCGGCCCATGTTGGGCAGGTACTGCACGTAGGTTTTCACCTCGCCCATCTTTTCGTGCATGCGGTGGATGTAGCCCAGGACCGGTTCGGCCCGGCGGATGTACTCGCCGTCCAGCTCCACGACGATCCGCAGCACGCCGTGGGTGGCGGGGTGCTGCGGCCCGATGTTGAGGACCAGCGTGTCGCCCTCTTCCGAGAGGCGGGGACCGAACTGCGCCGTGTAATAGTCCCCCGTCAGCCTGGAGGTTACGTCCTGGGGCATGTCATCAGCCTTCCTCGCCCGCATCGCGGCGCTCGACCTCGTGCTGTTCAAAATGCCGCTCGGCCAGCCGTTTGGCCAAATGGCGCCGCGAGCAGGCCGGGCAGACGCTGGCGTTGAAGGCGGGCACCCGGCTCTCGCCCGCCCGCTCCATCACCGGGTCGAGGTCGATCACCGGGCCGAAGTGGGTGCCGCAGCCGGTGCATTTGCGCAGCGGGACGCGCGAGGCCTCCTTGCCCCGGACGATCACCCGGCGTTCGCCGTCGACGTCTTCGATGCGGATCGCGTTGACGGGGCAGATCTGGACGCAGGAGGCGCACCCGATGCAAGTCGGCGACAGCCGGCCGAAGGACGTGTCCACCCGGATCTCGACCCCGCGGCCGCAGAGGGCGAGCACGTTGCCGCCCACGCGTTCGCAGACCCGCGCGCACAGTCCGCACATGATGCACTGCCGGTCTTCTTCGCCCGGAAAGCGGTTCAGATCCGCCCCGTAGCGTTCGGCCAGCCCTTTCAGGACCTCGGAATTCGGGCAGCGGGAGGCGAGCAGTTCGATGAGCACTTTGCGGTTCTGCCGCAGCATGGGGGTGTCGGTGTGGATTTCGGCATCCCCCCGCAGCGGGTAGTTGCAGGCGGTCACCAGGCGCGAGCGTCGGCCTTCCGCCAGCTCCACGGTGCACACCCGGCACATGGCCGCCGGCTCGAGCGCCGGGACGTGGCAGAGGGTCGGGATGTAAACGCCGTTCCGGCGCGCCACCTCCACGATGGTCTGGCCGCGCTCGGCCGCAACCTCTTTTCCGTCCATTATGATCTTCATGCGTAGGGTTCCTCGGGCCTCACACCCGCCGCCTCGCCCGGCAGCCGGTTACATGATCCTGATGCTGTCGAACTTGCAGTTGCGGTAGCATTCCATGCACTTGATGCACAGCTCCTGGTGGATGGTGTGCGGCTTCTTTTTCTCGCCCTCGATGGCCTCGGCCGGGCAGCGCTTGCGGCACACGCCGCAGCCCGTGCATTTTTCGGGGTCGATTTCATAGTAGTAGAGCGGTTTGCACACGCCGGCCGGGCATTTTTTGCCTCGGATGTGCGCTTCGTACTCCTCGCGGAAGTACCGGATGGTGGACAAGACCGGGTTGGCGGCCGAGGTCCCCAGGCCGCACAGCGAAAAGCTGTTGGTGAACTGCCCGATCTCCTCGAGCAGCTCGATATCCCCCTCGCGGCCTTCCCCCCCGGTGATGCGGGTGAGGATCTCCCGCATGCGGGTCAGCCCCTCCCGGCAGGGTGTGCACTGCCCGCAGGATTCCTCCACCAGGAAGTTGATGAAGTAGCGCGAGACTTCCACCATGCAGGTGTTCTCGTCCATGACGATCATGCCGCCCGAGCCCATCATGGAGCCGATCTCGGCGAGCTTGCCGAAGCCCACGTTGATGTCGATGAACTTGCCCGGGATGGGGATGCAACCGCCGGAAGGCCCTCCGGTCTGCACGGCCTTGAGCTGCTTTTTGTTGGGGATGCCGCCGCCGATGCCGAAGACGATCTCCCGCAAGGAGGTGCCCATGGGGACCTCCACCAGGCCGACATTGTGCACGTTGCCGGTGAGGGAGAAGACCTTGGTGCCGGCGGAGCGCTCGGTGCCGTAGGTGGTGTACCACTGGCCGCCGCGCAGGATGATCCCGGGCACGTTGGCGTAGGTCTCCACGTTGTTCAAGTTGGAGGGGCTGTCTCGGAAGCCCTTCTCGGTGGAGCGGATGTATTTCGCGCGCGGCCGGCCCACCTTGCCCTCCAGGGAGGACATCAGGGCGGAGGATTCGCCGCAGACAAAGGCGCCGGCGCCGGTGGAAATGGAGGTCCGGAAGCTGAAGTCGGTGCCCATGATGTTCTGGCCCATCAGCCCGAGGTCCTCGGCTTGGCGGATGGCGGCGGCAAGGGTCTGCACCGCCAGGGGGTACTCCATGCGCACGTAGAGAAAGCCCCGGTCGGAGCCCATGGCGTAGGCGGCGATGGCCATGCCTTCCAAAACGGCATGGGGGTCGCCCTCCATGACGGAGGCGTCCATGAAGGCGCCGGGGTCGCCCTCGTCGCCGTTGCAGATGACATAGTGGCGGCCGGGCTGGCCGGCGCAGGATTCCCACTTGATGCCGGTGGGGAAACCCGCCCCGCCCCGGCCCCTCAGCCGGGAAATCTTGATCTCCTCGATGACCTGCTGGGGGGTCATTCCAGCCAGGACTTTGGCCAGCCCCTCGTAGGCGCCCTCGGCGATGGCGTCGCGGATGTCGAAGGGGTCGATCCGGCCGACGCGCTTGAGCACCAGCTTGGTCTGTTTGGCAAAGAAGGGGATGTCGCCGACCTTGGCGATGGCCTCCTTGGCGCCCGGCGGCTTGTAAAGGAAGCGCTGGATCACCTCGCCGGCGACGACCGTCTTCTGGACGATTTCCACGGCGTCCTCGGGTTTGACGCGCTGGTAGAACAGACCCTGGGGCTCGAGGGTGAGCAGCGGGCCGCGGGAGCAGAACCCGTGGCAGCCGGTGCGTTTGACCTCGGGCATCACGTGGACATCGGCACCGGCCGCCGCCACGGCCGTTTTCATGGCTTCCAGGACCTCGAGGCTTCCAACGGCCTTGCATCCGGTCCCGCAGCAGACCCGGATGCGGGGGGCGTCGGGGTCCATGCTCTCGATGAGCGCCCGGCGGTACGGGGCGAGCTCCTGCGGGCTGGAGATCTTTTTCGTCCAGGCGAGGTCGGGTGCGGTGCTGCTTGCGGTTGCCATTTAAGTTCTCCGCTATTCGGCGTTGACTTTCTCGATGAACTCGTTGAGCTTGCCCACGGTGGCCTGGGGGTAGTACTTGTCGTCGAAGACCACGACCGGCGAGACCGCGCAGGCGCCCAAGCAGTTCACGGTCTCCAAGGTGATCTTCATGTCCGGCGTGGTCGCCCCGGGCTCGATGCCGAGCTTGGCGGCAACGTGCCGGACCATGCCGCCGCTGCCCTTGAGGTGGCAGGCCGTGCCCGTGCAGACGTGCAGGAGGTGCTTGCCCTTGGGCACCAGGCTGAAGGAGGCGTAGAACGTGGCCACCTCGTAAATCTTGGTGATCGGAACATCGAGCACCTGGGACAGATAGTACAGGGCCTGCTCGGGCAGATACCGATAGCGCCGCTGGATGGTCTGCATCATCATGATCATGGCCTCGCGCCGGCCGCCGAACTCATCGCGGATGATCCGGTCCAGCTCGACGAAGTCCACTTCGGGCTCCTGGCAGCAGGTCGCTTCCGGTTCGGGCATTGCCTCCTCCTCGCTCCATATCCTCCGGGGGCGCCCCCGGGTTGACCTGCCATGGCCTCTTCCCCGCGGTTGCGACGGGCGGAGGCCGGGCTGGATTCAGCGCGGCCCTCGTTGGGCCGGCGCTTCGATCTCTTTAACACTGAGGCATTGGGTGGTGCAGACCGTGACGCAGACGGGCTTCAGGCCCTGGTCCAGGCGGTCCTTGCACAGGTCGCATTTGACGGCCTTCTCGCTCCTGGGGTCCCATTGCGCTGCGCCCCAGGGGCAGGCCACCAGGCAGGCCTTGCAGCCCACGCAGAGGTCCGGCTCCACGTAGACGATGCCGTCCGATTCGCGCTTCTTCATGGCCCGGGTAGGGCAGGCGGCCACGCAGGCCGCGTTCTGGCAGTGGAAGCAGCCCATGTAGACGTAGGCTTCGCGGGGCAGCCCGCGGACCACGCGGCGGCCGAACATGACGATCTGGCAAAGGCGCGGTCCCTCCGGCAGCTGCTTGTTCTCCTTGCAGTAGACCTCGCAGCTCAGGCAACCGATGCAGCGGTCCATGTCCTGGATGATGGAATATTGGCTCATTCTGCGCTCCTTCAGGCCGTGCTCAATGCGTCTTTCGAATCGTTCGCCATGTGGCGTTTCAACCCCGCGTGTCCACGACCTGCGCCAGGGGCAGCAGGGCATAGATCGACCGCCGGTCCTTCTCCTTGATCAAGGGGTGCTGATCGAGGTCGTCGGGAAGAAGCAGGGGCTTGAGGCCGGGATGGTTTTCGAACTCCACGCCGAAAAAATCGAAGCATTCGCGTTCGTGCCAATCCGCTCCGCTGAAGACCGCCGCGATGGACGGGGCTTTTTTGGCCGCGTGCGGGACCGTCAGGCGGAGCGCCACGCGCTGCGCCGCCTCGTAGCGGTCGAAGTGGTAGACCAGCATGATCCCCTCCGCCACGTCGACCCCGGCGAGGTCCTCGAGAAAATAGCCGTGGTGGAACAGCAGGCGCACGGCGGGCAGGAGCTGATCGGCGTCCAGGCACAGGTCGAAATGGCAGCCGCTGCGCTGATAATCCCCGGAGGTCTTGCGCCAGGCGGGGATCGAGTCCAGCTCGGCCGGCAGGCGGTTTTCGGGCGCCGGGCTCATGCGGACTTGTCCTCCCGGCTTTCGGGCCACCAGCGCCGGCCGGTCAGTTTTTTCTGCAGCTCGAAGATTCCCTCCAGCAAGCCCTCGGGCCGGGGCGGGCAGCCGGGCACGTAGACATCCACCGGGATGATCCGGTCCACGCCGGCGACGATGCCGTATTGCCCCTCGAAGTAGAAGGGCCCGCCCGAGATGGCGCAGTTGCCGAGCGCCATGACCCACTTGGGGGCGGGCATTTGCTCATAGAGGCGCACCACCGCCGGCGCCATTTTTTTAGATACGGTGCCGGCCACGATCAGCAGGTCGGACTGCCGCGGGGAAGGACGGAAGGCCTCCGCTCCGAAACGGGCGATGTCGAAGCGGGCCATGCCCACGGCCATCATCTCGATGGCGCAGCAGGCCAGCCCGAAGGTCATCGGCCAGAAGGACATGGACCGGCACAGGTCCAGGATCTGCTGAACGGGCTTGATGTTCAGGATCGGCGGGTCGATGGATGGGTCGGCTTTTATCAGAAGTTCACTTTTCGCGGCCACGTGAAAACCCCTTTGCGCCAGAAATAAACCACGGCCAGAGCGAGGATGCCGATGAAGATCATGAGTTCCCAGAAAACGGCCCATCCCGGGCTGTAGGGGTAGAACGCGGCCACCGGGAAGAGGTAGAGGACGTCCACGTCGAAAGCAAGGAAGAGCAGGGCATAAAAGTAGTAGTTGATGCCGAAGCGCACACGGGCGGGGCCATGCGGGATTATGCCGCATTCGTAGGGAAGCCGGAGGTCACGGGCCTTGCTCTTGGGCGCCAGCAACGTGGCCCCGATGAGCGGCATGGCCCCCAGAAGGGTCCCGGCCGATAGGAACACAATGATCGCAAGATTGAGCCAGCTGAAATCCATGGTTATTTCCGGTTCGATTATGAAACGAGTTTGCAGCTGTAACTTAGCTGTAAATTAGCTACACCAATAACATCTGCCTATATGGATTTTTGAGCCCCGTCTAACGGTAAAAGAACCGCCGGACAGGTTCCGGAAGGCACAATAATGAATTCCGTTTAGCAATCTAATAGAAGATTCATTATATTTGTCAATACATTTGTTAATGTCATACCGAATTAATCGCCAATCAACGCCGTCCATGAGTGAGCTGTCGATCGCTAATAAGTTTTATTTTATTGATTTTATTATGTTATATTGTATTTTAAAAGCGATGTTGCGGAAGGATTGGAAAAAAATGTGAGGCGGGTCAAGTCGGCCGGCCGCCTGGCTTGGATGACGTTAAAAGCCCTTGAATTCCGAATCGTCTTTCTTTTTGCCGCTCGCGAAAATTTGTTCCTGAGGGGCTTCCAGGAATCCATCACTTTTGATCCAGCACTTGGCGTATAACCTCCGCCGCCTCGTTTTTCAGAAACGGCTTCATGAGGAGCGCCCGGATCCCAAGTTCCCGCGCACGCTCCTCGGTGAGCAGTTCGTTGTAGCCCGTGCAGATGATGACGGGCAGGTCCGGACGGAGGACCATCATTTCCAGGGCCATGCGGTCTCCGGTCATGAGCGGCATGGTCATGTCCGTGATGACCAGATCGAAAGCGGACGGATCGGAACGGAACAGGTCCAGGGCGGCGACAGCGGTCCCGCAGGTGGTCATCGCATAGCCCAGGCTGCCCAGCATCTGTTTCCCGAGAAACTCGATCGACGGCTCGTCGTCCACGAACAGGATGCGCTCGCGGCCGCCGGGCACCGCCTCGTCGGGGGCGGCTTCAGCCGCCGCCGCGGCAGCCTCGACCATCGGGAAGTAGACATCGAACGTGGCCCCTTCGCCGGGGCGGCTGGAAACCTGTATGGCACCCCGGTGGTTTTGGACGATCCCGTGCACCACCGCGAGCCCCAGCCCCGTGCCCTTGCCTTTATCCTTCGTGGAAAAGTAAGGGTCGAAGATGCGATGGATGATGCCCGGGTCGATGCCGGGGCCGCTGTCGCGGACGCGCAGCCTCAAGCGGGGCCCCTGCGGGAGCGCGTTGAGAGCCGGCGGCGGCGAGGTCGCGATTTGGGTTTCCGAGAGGCCCACCTCCAAGACGCCTCCCTGAGATTGCATGGCGTGAAAGGCATTGGTGCACAGGTTCATCACCACCTGGTGGATCTGGGTGGGGTCCCCGAGCACCAGCCCCTCGCTGGCGAGATCCTGGCGGACCTGGATGGTGGAGGGCAGCGAGGCCCGCAGCAGCCTCAAGGCCTCCTTGACGATCGGCTGAACTTGGATCGGCCCGAACTCGGTTTCTGTCTGGCGGCTGAAGGTGAGGATCTGGCGCACCAGGTCCCGCGCCCGGAAGGAGGCTTTCAGCACCTCGGCAAGGTTGGCCGTGGCTTCGCCGTTGCCCTGCGCCCCGATCTTGGCAAGCTCCGCAAAGCCGATGATGGCTGCGAGGATGTTGTTGAAGTCATGGGCGATTCCGCCGGCCAGGGTGCCGATGGCCTCCATCTTCTGGGCCTGGCGCAGGCGGTCTTCCAGGCGCAACCGCTGCTGCTCGGCCTGCTTGCTCGCGCTGATGTCGAGCGCGGTGAAGGTTACCCCTTTGGACCAGTCGGAGGGATCCAGGGGGGTCGAGCTTAGCAGGACATCGATGATTCCCCCGTCTTTGCGCTGCCAGCGGGTTTCGACCGTTCCCGTACCTCTGGCTTTGATCTGAATGTATTTTTCCCGGCCGACAAAGTCGAATTCATCATCGGTGGGGTAGAGCAGGCGAGCGCTTTGGCCCTGGAGCTCTTCGGCGGCATAGCCCAGCATGTCGCATATGCGGGTGTTCACCTGGGTGAGGACCCGGTTGCGGACCACGCCGATCCCGATCGGGGCCACCCTGAAGATGCTTCGAAGAGAAGCTTCGCTTTCCCGAAGCGCGTCCGCCATGCGCTTGTGTTCGGCGAACAGCCGGGCGTTGGCGATGGTGCCGCTGATCTGCGAGGCGATGTTCTCGGCGAGCGTGACGTCCCCTGGAGAATAGTTTCCGGCCGCGCAGCTCGACAGGACCAGCGTGCCGATGACGTTGTCCCGGCTGATCAGGGGAACGAGCAGGAACGAGCGGAACCCGGCTTTCCACATGGGCAGAATCGTCGAAAACGAACTTGCCAGCTCATCTTCGGTGTTCGGCGCGAACGCGACCCCCTTTTTTGAATGCACAATCTTCTCGGAAATAGTCCCCGCCAGCGGGTATTCCGTTTCGAGCCCGCGTTCGGGGACCATCGGTCCGGAGGTGTACAGTATCTGAACCGATGCCTTTTCCGGAACGATGCGGGTAATGGTGATCCGGTCGAAGGAGATGATCTTGCGGACCTCATCGGAAAATCGCTCGTAAACATCCTCGATGGTCAGCGTGGAGCCGAGGATGCGCCCAATCTCGGCCATGACCGCCTTTTCCCGGGCCAGGCGCTGGGCGCCGAGTTCGCTCGCCCGCAGGGAGGCTTCCGCCCGGATGTGCTCGTCCAGAAGCTGGGCGTGGGCGATGGCGCCGCTGATCTGGGCGGCCACGCTCTCCGCGAGAGCGGTCTCGTTGGGTCCGTAGCGGCCGGGGGTGCGGGACATGAGCACCAGCGCCCCGAAGGCCCGCCCCTCGGACACCAGTGGGGCGAACAGCGAGGAGCGATACCCGGCGAGATAGGCCGGCTGATGCCCGGGGTGTTGCCGCGCGAGCGCTACAAGCGACTCCGGCTGGACCAGCAGGCTGGCGCGCGAGCGGATGACCTCTGCGGTGGCCGTGCCCGCCAATGGCATCTCGTCGCCGGGGTCGCGCCCTGGCACCGGCCCGCCGGTCGCGTAGCGGATGACGAGCCGGCCGGCCGTCGGGTCCTCGATGTTGATCGAGATGCGATCGAAAGGCAGCACCTGCGTTACGGCCGCGGCGAAGCGCTCGTAGACCTCGCCGATGTTCAGGTTGGAGCTGATGATGCGCCCGATTTCGGCAATGACCGCTTCTTCGGCCGCCATCCGTTTGGCCGCCTGCTCGCTGCGGTGAAGCGCTTCCTCCGCCTGCTTGCGTTCGATGGCCGCCGCCAGGACATTGGCGGCGGATTTCAGGAAGTTGATGTCGTTTTCGGTAAAACGGCGTCGGCGTTTCGAGCTGGCGTTCAAGACCCCGAAGGCGTGCCCGCGGCCTTCGATGACAACACTCATGCCGCTGACGATGCCGTGCTCGCGCATGAGGTAGTTGGGCGTAAAGCGTCTTTCGGCACGGATGTCCGGCATCACCACCGGTTCCCGGCGTTGAAGGGTGTAGCCGGCCTGGGAGCCTTGGCCCGCTTCGATGACGGCCTGTCCGATCAAACCCTCGATCCCCGGGAGGGTGGCGCGCATGACCAGTTTTTCTTCCCGGGGCAGGAGTTCGAGCACTTCGCAATACTCCACCTGCAGGATCCGCCCGACGGCTTCGACCACTTCATTGAAAAGTTTGCGGAGGCCTTCTCCCGCCAGCGCGCGCTGCCCCATCCGGGCCACGGCTTCCTGCTGCAGGGCCCGTGCCCGCAGGCGGTGGCGGGAAAAGAAATAGTAGTAAATCAGCGCCAGCAGGAGCGTGCCTCCCAGTGCCGCCGCCGGCGCCGGGACCAGCCAGTGAGTTTGATCGAACATCTTGGTATTCTACACGAGGACGGTCAGGGGGGCAAACGCAAAGAGCGGAAGTGCCCAGGCAGAAAACGGCTGCGCCCTCGCCGCCGGGGTCGCCGCAAAGAATCGAGGACCCCGATCGCGGGGGCGGCTCCCGCGCGGCCGCGGGAGCGGCGGCCGGCTACAGGCCGAGGTACGCCCGGCGGATGTCGGCATCCTGCAGGAGGCCGGCGGACCCGCCGGAGCGAGTCATGCGGCCGCTTTCGAGGATGTAGGCCCGCTGGGAGAAGTGCAGCGCCTGCTCGACGTTTTGCTCGACGAGCAGGATGGTGATGTCGGACCCCAGGGCGGAGAGGGTGCGGTAGATGGTCTTGGTGATCATGGGGGCGAGCCCCAGGGAGAGCTCGTCCACCAGCAGGAGCCTGGGTCGGCTCATCAGCGCCCGGCCGATGGCGAGCATCTGCTGCTCGCCGCCGGAGAGGGTGCCGGCCGGCTGGTCCCCGCGCTGGCCGAGGATGGGGAAGAGCTGTACGACGCGCTCCAGCGTCTCCTTCAACCGGCCGCGGGCGTTCTTGGGGAAGGCGCCCATTTCGAGGTTTTCCCTCACGGACATGTCCCGGTAAACGCGGCGCCCCTCCGGCACCAGGGCGATGCCGAGCCCCGTCACTTCGTGCGGGCGCCTGCCGACCAGCGATTGCCCGTCGAAGCGGACGTCGCCGCGGCTCGGGGTGAGGCCGGCGGTCAGCGCCGCCAGAAAAGAAGATTTTCCAGCGCCGTTGCTTCCCAGTATGGCCACGCGCTCCCCCGGCGCGACCGAGAGGGAAATGTCCCACAGGACCTGGGTCTCGCCGCGAAAAAGATCCATGTGCGCCACGTCCAGCAGTTCAGCCATCATCCGTCTCCCAAATAGGCCTGAATGACCCGGGGGTCGTTGACCACTTCGCTCGGGGTTCCCGCCATGAGGACCCGGCCCTGGTCCAGCACGATCACCCGTTCGGCCGCCTGCATGATCGCGCCCATGACGTGTTCGATCCACAGGACGGTCAGGCCCAGCCGGTCGCGGAGGCTGCGGATGAAATCGACCGCCTGGCTGATTTCCTGGGTGTTGAGCCCCCCCAGCACCTCGTCGAGCATCAGCAGCCTGGGCTCCGTGGCCAGCGCCCGCGCCATTTCGAGGCGCTTTTTCTGAATCACGTTCAATTGGCGGGCCTCGGACCCCGCCATTTCGGCCAGCCCGACGAAGCTCAATTTTTCCCGGGCGAAGCTTTCGATGAAGGCCCGCGGCTTTTGGGGGTGCCGGTTGACGGCGGCCACCATGACGTTCTCCAGGCAGGTCATGGCCGCAAACGGCCGGGTGACCTGAAACGTCCGGGCCATGCCCAGACGGCAGACGGCGTCGGCCGGCCAGCCGGTGATGTCGGCCCCGTCGAAGACGATCCTGCCGGAAGTCGGTTTGAAGGCCCCGGCGACCGCGTTGAACAGGGTGGTCTTCCCGGCGCCGTTGGGGCCGATCAGGCCCACGATCGTTCCGCGCTCGACGGCAAAATCCACCTGGCTGAGCGCCTGCACGCCGCCGAAGGACTTGCTGACTTTGCGACCTTCCAATAACGCCACCGATGCCTCCTTGATTATCCCACGGCCGGCCGGGTCTTCATCGGGCGGAATTTTCGCCAGAGCCCGATCAGCCCGTTCGGCGCGAAGCGGGCCACGATCAGGGCGACCGATCCGAAGACGAGCACGTGATATTCGCCGTAGACCCGGATGTATTCCTCCAGGATGTTGAGCGCAAACGCGCCGAGAATCGGCCCGAGGAAAGACCCCATCCCGCCGATGACGGTCATGGCCAACACCTTGAACTGCAGGTCCAGTGAGGGGATTTCCGGAGTGATCAGCAGCAGGTAGTGACCATAGAGTCCGCCGGCGAAGCCCGCCATGGCGCTTGCCACGGTGAAGGCGAGCACGCGCACCCGCAGGACCCTGACGCCCACGGACTTGGCCGCCGCCTCGTCGTTCTGCACGGCCCGGAAGTTCAACCCCAGGTTGGAGTGGATCATCCAATACAAGACGGCCAAAACCAGCACCGCCGCCGCCAGCATGATGTAGTAATAGGTGATCTTGGAATACTCCTCCATGAGCCCTGGGACCTGCAGGCCCATGGTCCCCCGGGTGATGGCATATTCGTTGACGATGATGATGTGCAGGATCTGCGAAAAGGCGAGGGTCGTGAGCGACAGGTAGATGCCGCCCATCTTGAGGCACAGCGCGCCTAAAGCAAAGCCCAGCACGGCGGCGAGGGCCGTCCCGAGGCACACCCCGATCCAGGGGTGGAGCCCCGCCTTGACCGCGAGGATGCCGGAGGTGTAGGCGCCGATGCCGGCCATGGCCGCATGCCCGAAGGAGACCTGCCCGGTGTAGCCCGCCAGCAGGTTCCAGCTTGCGGCCATCATGACATAAAAGAGGCTGACGATCAGGACATGCTGCGGGTAGATGCCAAGCCCCAGCGGCAGCACGCACATCCCCGCCACGACCAGCGCACACGTTGCAAGCAGTTTATTTCCGCCCATCTTAGTGATTTTCCTGTCCGGCGGAATGGCCTCCGCCTGGATTACACGGTTTCGACTCGAAGCACTCGCAGCGTGCGGTGGAGTGTGTCATTATTAAAATATGGGATCCGGCCGTCGGGCCGGATCTCAGATTTTAATACGTCCGAACAGCCCGGCGGGCCGCACCAGCAGCACCAGGATCAGGATGATAAAACCAAAGACGTTCTTGTATCCCGTGGAAATGAAAGCCGCGCCCAGGTTCTCGACCAGCCCCAGCGTGAGCCCCCCGACGACGCAGCCCCACATGGACCCCATGCCGCCCAGCACCACCACCACGAAGGCGGTGAGCGCCACCGGCACACCGGCCGTCGGCGTCACCGGGAAGACGGGGGCGAGGATCACCCCGGCCGCCGCCGCCAGGGCGCAGCCCAGGCCGAAGCTCAGCATGTTGAGCCGGGTGGTGTCGACGCCGTTCAACTCCGCCATTTCGCGGTCCTGGCTGGTGGCGCGGATGATGCGGCCGAACCAAGTCTTCTTGATGATGACGAAAATGACGGCGATGACCGCCGCGCCGGCTGCCAGGGCGGCCAGGCGCTGGTTGCCGTAGAGGAAAAACCCGAAGACGTCGGTCGCCCCCTTCACCCAAAGCGGCGGTTTGTTGGGGTAGGGGCCGAAAATCAACAGGTAGGCGTTCTGCAGGACGATCGAAAGGATGAAGGTCAGGATGAGCGAATACATGTCGTTGCCGTAGGTGGGCCGGATGAGCAGGTATTCGATCAGAAGCCCTAGCACGAACACCAGACCGACGGCGAGGATCATGGCCAGCACGAAATTCACCCCCAGGGCGGAGGCAAACAGGTAGCTGAAATAGCCGGCCAAAATGTAAAGCTCCCCGTGGGCGAAGTTGACCACGTTCATGATCCCGACCACCAGGGAAACCCCCAGGGCGGCCAAGGCATAGATGATCCCCATCACCAGACCGTTCATGATCGAAATGGCGAACACGCTGCGCTCCTTTTTTCGCAGCCTGGCGGCTGCGAAAAAAATTAAAATGAGTTTCTGAAGGCGTTCCGGGGGAACCGGTCCGGCGGCCTTCGCCAAACGGGTTCTCGATCGCGTTCTACAAACAACGGCCGGGCACGAGATGCCCGTCTCGCGCCCGGCTGTTTCTATCTGTAAATCCTAAATTATTAGGAATCCTCCGTCAGGAGGATTCCTACCGGATCAGCTTGCCGGTGGCCGCCTCGGGCGGGTAGAGAACCACCTGCTGCTTTTTCTGCCACTGGATGACCAGCATGGGCGGATCCCATTGATGGTACTGCGGGGTGCCCTTCTCCATTCCGAATTTGGCCGTGCCGCGGGTGGTCTTGAGGTTGGTCTTCTCAAGCGCGTCGACGAGCTTCGCCGGGTCCGTGCTCTTGGCGCGGTTGATGGCGTCGGCGGCGATCAGGATGGCGTCGAAAATAGAGCGGGACTTGTAGTCCGTGGGCGCCTTGCCGAAGGCCTTGACGTAGGATTCGCGGAAGTACCTGGCAAGATCGGTCAGCTCTACTTTTTCGTGCATGGAGGAGACGAAGCACTCCAGGTCGCCGTAGTCGCCCACGTTCTTCCAGTAGTCCGGCCACAGGCTGGGGGGGCCGGCGCCGTCCAGAATCACGGCCTTGGGGCTCACGCCGGTCTCACCGGCCTGGGCCACGAAGTAGTGCAGCCCGACCCCGTAGATGTAGGCCAGGATGGCATCCGGCTTGTATGCCTTGATCTTGGTCAGCTCGACGTAGTGGTCCTGGCTGTTGCGCTCCGTGATCATCGACTCGAACGGGACCCCGGCTTTGGCCATGGCATTTTCGGTCAGCTTGCCGATGCCGATGCCCCAGTCGGTGTTCTCGGCGATGATGAAGACTTTCTTGAACTTCTCAGACTGCACCCACTTCGCGATGCTCTGGGAAACCACGCCGGAGTTGGAGGGGCCGGCCCGGAAAACGTAGGGGTAGTTTTTGGCCGTGATGTCGTCCGCCCAGGCTTCGGCCACGACAAAGGGGATCTTCAAGCGGTTGGCCACTTCGATTTCGGCCAGGGCGGAGGAGGATTGGCTCTCGCCCAGCACCATCACGACCTTGTCGCGGGTGACGAGCCGCTCAAAGCCGGATGCGGCCTTGTCCACGGCGGCCGTGTCTTCGAAAACGATTTCGAGCTTCTTGCCGAGGACGCCGCCCTTGGAGTTGACATACTCCGTGGCCAGCTTGATGCCCTCGTCAAACGCCTGGCCGGTGGCCGCGGCGGCTCCGGTGCGCGGGCCGACGACGCCGACCTTGATCGTGTCCTGGGCCCAGGCGCTGCCGCAGAGCAGCACTAGAGCAGCGGTTACAGCGATGATCCCTCGATTCAACTTCATGAGCAGCCTCCTTTCAGATGGTGGGGTTTGCGGCGCCGCCTTCTCGGCGGCCTGCGGTGATAGCTCCGTTGTGAAGAAAGAAAGGCTTTGTTTATTGCTCAATTTCATGGGCCTGTCAATGGAGGAGGGGAGAATTGACTTTGGGAACCGGTCTTGCCATAAAGCCCTTGGCGGCCGGCGGCGGAACGGGCGCAGGGGCGTGTCTTCAACACCAACCGAACCAAGAACCAAAGAGGTGCTTCGATGGAAAAACTGATCATCACGGCCGCGGTCACCGGCTCTCTTCCAACGAAAAAGAAAACCCCGCACGTCCCGATCACCCCCGCCGAGATCGTGGAGGCCGGGGTGCGCTGCGAGCAGGCGGGGGCCGCCGTCATCCACGTGCATGCCCGCAACCCGAAGGACGAGTCCCCCTCCACGGACCTGCGGATTTTCAAGGAGATCTACCAGGGGCTGAAGGAGCGCACGAACCTCATCATCCAGATCTCCACCGGCGGCCGGGCCGGCATGGCTTACGAGCAGCGCAGCGACCGGCTCGCGCTCAAGCCCGAGATGGCGAGTCTGACCACCGGATCGGTCAATTTTCCCGACTCGGTCTACGCCAACAGCCCCGAGCTCATCGAACACCTGGCCCGCGATATGAAAACCCACGGCATCAAGCCGGAGATGGAGATCTTCGATGTGAGCATGATCCGCAATGCGGTGGAGCTCGCTGAGAAGGGGCTGGCCGAGGCGCCGCTGCACTTCGATTTCGTGATGGGCCTCAAGGGCGCGATCCCGGCGACGATCGAAAACCTCGTGCACCTCAAGAACGGCATCCCGGCGGGATCCACCTGGACCGCGGCCGGCATCGGCCCGGCCCAGCTGGTGATGAACACGCACGCGATTTTGATGGGCGGCCATGTGCGCATCGGCCTGGAGGACAACATCTACTTCCGCAAGGGGGAGCCGGCGCCGAACGAGCGCTTTGTCGAGCGGATGGTGAAGATGGCGGCCGAGTTCGGCCGGGCGACGGCCACGCCGGACGAGGCGCGGAAGATCATGCACTTGAAAGCGCGCTAGCCCAAGGCCGCTTCAGCCTGTGTCAAGTCGGCCGGTCGTCACCGTGGCCGCGGCGAAAAATTCTTTGCAGTCTGTCCTTCCAACACGAATAGATGTAGGCGGTCTTGCGAAAAAAGGTCTTCGCCGGCTCCTTGGGGCTGGTGATGACGGTGTTCTCCTCTTGCTGCTCCAATATTTTTTCCATCGGGCTTCTGTAGATCGTCATGATGAAGCACTCCTCGACATTCGGGCGTCGTTGCTGAAATTCGTCAACCGCTTTTTAAATAAATGCACCTGCGCGAAGCGCTCAACGGTCATCCCGCAGCCGCCTCTTTCGCTTTGCGCAGCCCGCTTTTTTCAAGAGACTCCACCGCTTTTTCGATGGTCTGCCGGATTTCCTTCAACTTGAACGGTTTGGCGATGAAGTCAAAAGCGCCTTTGGTCAACGACTCCCGGGCCAGCTCCAGAGTGGCGTAGCCGGTGATCATGATGACCTTGGTGCGCCGCGATTTCTGAAACACCTTCTGCATCACCTGGATG
>Ga0316630_10000103_pt1 | contig 20303 bp, 20 predicted proteins | sample OWC_May_M1_C1_D6_FD_207658 | JGI IMG/M metagenome (GOLD analysis project Ga0316630, IMG submission 207658) | Wetland soil microbial communities from Old Woman Creek delta, Ohio, United States - OWC_May_M1_C1_D6_A | ecosystem: Environmental > Terrestrial > Soil > Wetlands | place: USA: Ohio...
CGTAGGCTCCGGTCGCCAGGCCGAGCAGCTTCGAGAACGGCTTGCGCATGGACTACGCGGGCGACTGCAGCTTCGCGTTGACCAGCGCGAGTTCCGGCGCGATGTGCTCGACGCAGGCGCGTCCGACCGCGATCGCTTCACGAGCGCGGTGGAAGTCCATGAGCTGGAAGTCCGCGAGATCGGGTCGGAGCACGAGGTCGGCCGGGTCGATGGCCAGCCGGCTGCGCGTGATGCGGTCCTGCATGATGTTGACGGCGCCGGTCATTGCCTCGAACAACCCGGGCTCGCTGCGCTTGCTGCGGAACGACTCGACGAGACCGTCCACGAGGCCCGCCCATTTCCTGAGTATCGCAGTGACTTCGTCGCTTGCCTCCGGCCCCGGCGCCGATTCCGGCTTCGCGGCCTGCTGCGCACGCATCGCGATGCGCGTGACCGCACGGCTCAGGTCCACGGCGATGACCACGTCGGCCCCGAGCGCCCGGCACATCGACACCGGCAGCGGGTTCACGACCCCGCCGTCGACCAGCCACCGGTCCTGGTACCACGTCGGCGTAAACAGCCCCGGCAGCCCGCTGGACGCACGCACCGCGCTCATCACTGGGCCTTCGCGTATCCAGATCTCCTCGCCCGTGTAGAGGTCGGTGGCCACGGCACCGAACGCAATCGGCAGATTCTCGATCGGGGGATCGCCCACGTACGTGGCAATGGTTTCCATCAGCCGGTTGCCGGTCATCACGCCGCCGCCTCGGAACGTCGTATCCACCAGGCGCCAGACGTCGCGCGGCGTGAGCGTGCACGCCCAGTCCTCCAGCGCCTCGAGCGTGCCGCCGGCATAGGCCGCGCCAACCAGCGCGCCGATCGAGGCGCCGGTCACGACGTCCGGCTTCAATCCGCGCTCGACGAGCGCGTGGATGACGCCGATGTGCGACCAACCCCGGGCGGAGCCGCTGCCGAGGGCGAGACCGAGACGCGGTGCGCTCATGGGCTGAGCGCGCGGTAGAGGAACGGCAGGCTCAGGTCCATGCGGTAGTCGACGTCCGAATGATCGTCGTCGAATTCCTCATAGCGGTGCGCGACGCCGGCCGCCGCGAGCTGTCGCGAAAGCTGCCGCGTGCCGTAGTGGATGTGGTACTGGTCGCGCCAGCCGCAGTCGATGTAGATCCCCTTCAGCCGTTTCAGGTTGCGGGCGTAACGTCGCACCAGCCGCACCGGATCGTTCTCGAGCCATCGTTCCCAGCGCTTCTCGATCAGCTCGCCGGTGTCGAGGTGGAACGGCAGGCGGAAGCCGAGAGGTGCCTTCGGGTCGGGGTCATAGGTCGCCGCCATGCACACGTTCATGATCGCGTGGACTTCGGCACCGGAGAGTTTCGGTTTCTTCCAGAGGGCAGCGAGGAATCGGCGCACGCGGCCGTCATCGATCCCGTCGCGCAAACCGCGCTCCGCAACCGTGTCCTGCGGCGGTGTCACCGGCCCGGCCCTGTGCCGTGACCTGCGGTACTTAGCGAGTTCGTTCAGCGTGTTCGGCCAGTCGGCCCGGTAGACGAAGTCGAAGCATGCGTCGCCGGAGTGGTTGGCGATGGCGCCCCAGTGGCTTGCGTACTTCATGCCGTGGATGATCGAGCCGTACCCGCCGGAGGACTTACCGAAGCACCCACGATGCTCGCGTGATGCGAGCGTGCGAAACTCGCGATCGACGAACGGGACGATCTCCTGCAGGAGATAGTCCGCATAATTGCCGAGCGCGGAGGAGTTCACGTACTGGTTGCCGCCGAGCGAGGTGAAGCAGTCCGGCAGTACCAGGATCACCGGGCCCATCCTGCCGTCGCGAATGAGGCGCGCCGCTCGTTCGCCCAGGTTCTCGCTGAAGGGCTTCCAGTTGAGGTGCGCGAGGCCCGAGCCCGTGAAGCCCACCAGGTCGTACAGCACCGGGAAGCGTCGTCCCGGGCCGCCGTTGCCTCGGTCATATTCGCGCGGCAACCAGATGGCGAGCTTGCGGACGTTCGGGTCCCCCAACGCGTTGTCGGCCAGGATGCTCGATCGATGCTCGAGCACGACGACCGTGCCGGCGTCCCGTTGTGTGCGCTTGCGGGCCATGCGGGGAGTCTCCTTGCGGACGGGTTTGCGCTACCTTTGCGCGCTGGGAACCGCCGGTCAACTGGGCGGATGATGAGGTCGGGAGGGGAGATTGTAATGATGGGACCTGGACAGGGGCGACTCGAAGCGGCGGCGCTGGCGCTCGCGGCCCTGATGTCGACTGGATGCGGGGCCCTGGACGCCGCCGCCGTTGCCGAGACGCATCGACTGGATGAGGGTGAGTTCTACGTGGCGCCGGGTGGCTCGGCACTGCCCCTGGTGTCGTCGGCCGTGATCCTGCCGGCGCGGCTCGATCCCGAACTGGCCACCTCGCTTTCCTACGGGCGACGGACCGCCGAGTTCGCGCCCATCCTCGCCGCGATCGACGGCGCACTGGGCCGGCAATCCCGCTGTACGCTGACCCGTGACGCGGCGCTGCCGGCCGGCGCGCCACACGTCTACGTCGGCAGCGCGGACGGTGAGCTCGCGCCACCGGAGGCCGAGCAGCAGGCATTGCCGCACGATCGATTCGCGCCGATCGTGATGCACATCGCGAGACCCGGTGCAGCCTGGCAGCAGTCGGTGGCCTCCTTGCTGGCGGCGCGGGGTGCGCATCACGCCATCGTCGTGACGCTGGGTGTCAGCCAGTATCCGAAAGGCCGCGAGGGGGTGTTCGGCAAGAAGGTCGTGCTCGGCACCGGGCACGAGGAGCCGATCAAGTTCCTCACCGCGGAGGACAAGCTGCTCGAGGTGTTGCAGTTGACCGGCGCGCTGGTGGACGCGCAGGGGCGGGTGCTGCGCGCGGGCGCGGAGGGAATCCTGGCCCGCGACACGCCATTCGCGGCGCAGGTCCTCGAGGTCGGGAAGGCGATCGACGACCGCACGCTCGAGAAGGTGCTCACGACGGAGCGCCGCGACGATCTGCCGGGGTCGCCTGCGAAGTGGGACGTGGCGCTCGCGAACCTGCTCGCGCAGCTGCGCGGCGATCGGAAAGCGCTGATCGTGCCCTGACGGGATTACTTGCGATCCCGGATGTCGATGAACGTGAGGAACTCGCTGCGGGTCCGTGCGTCGCTGCGGAACGTGCCCAGCATCTTGCTCGTGATCATGGACACGCCGCGCTTGTGCACGCCACGGGTCGTCATGCACTCGTGCGCCGCCTCGATCACGACACCGACGCCGCGGGGCTGCAGGACGTCGTTGATGCAGCGGGCGATCTCGGCCGTCATCTTCTCCTGCACCTGGAAGCGGCGCGCGAACACGTCCACGACGCGTGCGAGCTTGCTGATCCCGACCACCTTGTCGGTCGGCAGGTAGCCCACGTGGGCGCGCCCGATGATGGGCGCCATGTGATGCTCGCAATGCGACTCGAACTCGATGTCGCGCAGCACCACCATCTCGTCGTAGCCCGCCATTTCCTCGAACGTCCGGCGCAGGTATTCCTTCGGGTCGATCGCATAACCCGAGTACCAGTCGCTGTACGCTTCGACGACGCGCTTCGGCGTCTCGAGGAGACCCTCGCGCTCCGGATCCTCGCCCGCCCAGCGCAGCAGCGTCCGAACGGCCTCCTCGGCCGCCGCCTTGCTCACTTTCGTGCCCTTGCGTGCCATGTGCAACTCCCCTTCGCAGGCTGTCGGTATTCGGGTTCAACTCGCCGTGGCGGTCACGCCCGGCGCCCGCGTGCCCAGTAGGTCAGCATCACGTAACCGGCGGCCATGCCGCCGAGGTGCGCGAAGTGCGCGACACCCTGCCCGGAACCCGTGACCCCGAGGTAGAGCTCGAGCAGCCCGTAGAGAGTGACGAACAGCCAGGCCTGCATCGGGATCGGCGGAAACAGCAGCATGATCTGGCGGCGCGGAAACGCCATGCCGAACGCGAGCAGCAGGCCGAACACGCCGCCCGAGGCGCCGACCGTCGGCACCGGGGGGCGACTCGACCCGGCCAGCACCAGGACCTGTGCGATGGCGGCGCCCGCGACGCAGACGAGGTAATAGGTGAGATAGCGACGCGAGCCGAGCAGGCGCTCGATCTCCCCGCCGAACATGTACAGCGCGAACATGTTGAAGAGCAGGTGCGTCAGGCTGCCGTGCAGGAAGCCGTACGTGAGTAATTGCCAGATCTCGAACTCCGGCGCATCGGGGTACTGCGACGAGCCGGGTGGCCAGAGCGCGAACGGGCCGATCAGCAGTGGCCCGGTCAGCTGCTGGAGGATGAAAATCGCGATGTTGGCAAGCAGCAGCGCGCGGGTGACGGGCGGGAGACGGTGCATTTAGCCGCCATCGTAGCCCAAAACCGCCTGCCGGAACGTGACGTCCGCATGCTAGGGTTGGCACGGCCAATCACGGATCGAACGACGCGGAAATGGCGAAAAGGGTGCATCGGGGTATCGCGGCGCTCCTGCTGTCGGCGTCCTGTGGGATTGCACCGGGCGCCGAGGCGTCGGTCGTGCTCGGTACGCTCGATTTCGAGCCCTGTTCGCTCTCGGCCGTCGGCATGCCGGTCTCGATCCCCGCGCAATGCACGGTGCTCGACGTGCCGGAAGATCGCGCGCGGCCTGGCGGCCGTCACGTGCAACTCGCCATCGCAGTCGTGCCGAGTGACGCCAAGCGTCCTCGGCCGGATCCGGTCTTCATGCTGGCGGGCGGGCCGGGGCAGTCCGCCCGCGAATCCTATCCGTCCGTCGAGTCGGCGTTTCGCGAGGTGCTGCGCGAGCGTCACGTGGTGCTGGTGGACCAGCGCGGCACGGGCGGGTCGAATCCGCTGCCGTGCCCCGAGGACGAGAACGGCAACGCCGCCGCGAGCGACGACGCGGGCGTGGAGGCGTCACGTCGCGTCGCCGAGCGGTGCCTCGCCGAACTCGATGGCGATCCACGTTTCTACACCACCAGCGACGCCGTGCTGGACCTCGAGGCAGTGCGCGCGGCGATCGGCGCGCAGGCGATCAATCTCGTCGGGGTTTCCTACGGGACGCGCGTCGCGCAGGAGTACCTGCGCCGCTACCCGTCGCGAACCCGCACGCTGGTGCTCGACGGCATCGTGCCGCCGCAACTCGCGCTCGGTTCGGAGCACGCCCGCAACCTCGATGCGGCCTTGAATATGCAGTTTGCCCGCTGCAGCGCGGATGCCGCCTGCTCCCAACGTTTCGGTTCGCCGCAGGCGACGCTGAACGGCCTGCTGGCTCGCCTGAGGTCGAAGCCGGAGTTGGTCACCTACAGGGATCCGCTCACCTACGAGTTGCACAGCGAGACGCTCACTGCGTCCACCGTCGCGGGTGTCGCGCGGCTGTATGCCTACGTGCCGCAACTCGCGGCGATGCTGCCCGTGTCGTTGGCCGAGGCGGCGGCCGGCCGGCCCGAGGTGCTGATGGCGCAGGCGCGAATGATCGAGAGCCTGGTGGGCGAGCAGATCATGCAGGGGATGCAGCTGTCGGTCGGGTGCACCGAGGACTCGGATCTGCTGCAGGTGAATCCTGCAGACGCGACGACGCTCATGGGCACGGCATTCGTCGACGCCCTGAAGGCACAGTGCGCGGTCTGGCCGCGCGGGCGGATGCCGAAGGACTTCCACGACCCGGTCCGGAGCGACCGGCCGGCGCTGCTGCTCTCGGGAGAGTTCGATCCCGTGACGCCGCCGCGCTATGGCGAGCAGGTCCTCGCGACGTTTCCGCACGGCCGGCACCTGGTGGCGCGCGGGCGCGGGCACAACGTCATGGTCGCGGGCTGCATGCCACGGTTGATGGCGCGCTTCATCCACTCCGCCGATGCGGCGGGACTCGATGCGACCTGCCTCGACCAGCTGACCTACACGCCGCCTTTCACGGGCGCATACGGGTGGGAACCGTGAGCGGCGTGCGGCGATGATCGAAGTCGAGCACCTGCGGAAGTCCTTCGGGTCCGGGCTCCGGGAGGTGGTCGCCGTGGACGGAGTGAGCTTCCGCGCCGAGGACGGCGCCATCACGGGGCTGCTCGGTCCGAACGGCGCCGGCAAGACGACGACCCTGCGGATGCTCTACACGCTGATGCAGCCGGATCGCGGCCGCATCGTCGTGGACGGCGTCGATCCCGCGCAGGATGCGGGCGCGGTCCGCAAGCGCCTCGGCGTGCTGCCCGACGCACGTGGGCTCTACAAGCGGCTCACCGCCCGCGAGAACATCGCGTATTTCGGGCGCCTGCAGGGGCTCGACGAGGCGACGATCACCGCGCGGACCAATCGTCTCGTCGCAGCGCTCGACATGGGCGACTTCGCCGACCGCCGCGCCGAAGGCTACTCGCAGGGCCAGAGGACGAAGACCGCGATTGCTCGGGCACTGGTACACGACCCGCGCAACGTGCTGCTCGACGAGCCGACCAACGGTCTCGACGTGATGACGACTCGCGCGATGCGCAGCTTCCTGCGCGAGTTGCGGGCCGAGGGACGTTGCGTGCTTTTTTCGAGCCACATCATGCAGGAGGTCGCCGCCGTGTGCGACCGCATCGTCGTGATCGCGAACGGCCGGGTCGTTGCCGATGGAACGCCGGAAGGCATCCGCGAGCAGACGGGCATGGCGAACCTGGAGGATGCGTTCGTAAAGGTGATCGGTTCCGAGGAGGGGCTCTTCGCGTGAAGCCGACCTGGATCGTCCTGCGCAAGGAACTGGTGGACGCGTTCCGCGACCGCCGCATGGTGCTCGTGGCGTTCCTCATAATGCCGCTCGCCGTGCCGCTGCTCCTCGCCGGGATGAGTTCGCTCGGCATGAAGCGGCAGACCGAGCAACTCGAGCGCACGCTCGAGCTGCCCGTCCTCGGCATCGATCGCGCGCCGAACCTCATGGTCTGGCTGGGCTCCAACGACGTGCACGTCGTTCCGGCACCGGCCGACCCGGACGCGGCGGTGCGCGACCAGGAACACGAAGTCATCCTGCGCGTCGACGAAGGTTACGCCGCGGACTGGAAAGCCGGTCGCCCCGCGCGGGTGGAACTGATCTACGACAGCTCGCGTCCGCTGCAATCGGGTGCCTCGATCGCGCGGGTGCGGGCACTGCTGGAGGGGTACAGCGGGCAGGTGGGCACGCTGCGGCTGATCGCGCGTGGCATACATCCGGCCGTCGGGCAGCCGCTGCTGGTGGCCAGCCGCGACGTCGCGACACCCGAGTCCCGCTTCGACCTGGCGCAGCAGATGCTGCCGTACCTCCTCCTGCTGCTCGCTTTCATCGGCGGCATGCAACTCGCTATCGATGCGACGGCGGGTGAACGCGAGCGGCAGTCGCTCGAGCCACTGCTCACGACGCCCGCGTCGCGCGAGTCCATCATCAGCGGCAAGATCCTCGCCACGGCCGTGTTCACGCTGCTGTCGCTGGTCATGACCCTGCTCATGTACCGTGTCGCGTTCGCGATCATCCCGGCAGAACGCATCGAAATGTCGCTGGAGGTGCCATTTCGCGCCATGGGTTGGCTGCTCGTGGTGATCGGGCCGGTCGCGTTGCTGGGCGCCACCGTGCTGACCGCGCTGGCCGCGTTTGCGCGCAGCCATCGTGAGGCGCACGGCTACCTGCCGCTGCTGATCTTCCTGCCGATGATTCCGACGCTGATGCTGATGGTCGCGCCGGTGAAGACCCAGGCGTGGATGCTCGCAGTGCCGTTCCTCGGCCAGAACCAGCTGATCCTGCGCATCCTGCGGGGGGAGGCGATCTCGGGCGTCGAGTGGCTGATCAATCTGGGCGCGGGCCTGGCGCTGGTGGCGGTCGTGTGGTTGGTTGCGGCCCGGTTGTATCACCGGGAGCAGTTGGCTGCGTCCGGTTAAGAAGACCACGGAGGACAGAGAGGGCACGGAGTCTTGAAAATGGCTACGGAACGCTGCGGACAGCACACTCCTGGTCGACGAGACGGTGATCCTCGAACTCAAGGGTGTGGAAAGGCTTTCGGGCATACATCGGTCCCGCTTCACGTCGGCGACGAATCCATTCCAACGCGCGGTCCCCGATGCCATAGACGACAGTGTTCGACCGCGATGCCCGACCGCTCTCTGCGCACGACCAGCTCCTCCTCATCTGACGACTCCGCGTCTCCTTATTCACTGACACGTCGAGCGCAATTGCGCTGGGGACAGTCATCGCGAACACCAGTGATTTCGCTGCGAACGACGATGACTACCGACCGCTTGCCAAGTGTCGGAACTTACGGCCCGTGCATCGGCGGCATGACCACGACGGCGTGGCTGAGTGGCTCCGTTCGGAAGAGCGGGCTCACGGCATGGGCACCGCCCGGTGACGGGTCGCGCCCCGCAGGGCGCGACCGTCACATTCGGACCGTGCTCTCAAGACTCTCCTGTCAACCGGCGTCCAACCTTGACCAGCTACCGGCGTCCAACATTGACCAGGGGTTGCGGGGCTATTTTCGCTTCTTGAACCAGTAGCTGTCGTTGCCGGTCTCGATGATGTCGCGGCGGTGGGTGAGCCGATCGAGCAGCGCCGTCGTCATCTTGGCGTCGCCAAAGACGTTGCTCCATTCCCCGAACGACAGATTCGTCGTCACGATCAGCGAGACGCGCTCGTAGAGCTTGCTGATCAGGTGGAACAGCAGCGCACCGCGGTCGCGCGCGACCGGCAGGTAACCCAGTTCATCGAGCACGATCACGTTCTGGTTGAGCAGCCGGTTGGCGAGACGTCCGGCGCGGCTTTCGCGCTTTTCGGCATCGAGCGGGTTGACCAGGTCGACGACGCTGTAGAACCGCGCACGCAGGCCCTTCAGGACCACCTCCCGCGCGAGCGCCGTGGCCAGATGGGTTTTGCCAGTGCCCGTGCCGCCGACGAACACGACGTTGCGCGCGGTCTTCAGGTACTCGCCGGTGTGGAGCTGGCGGATCTGCGTCTCGTTGACGGTCGATTCCTTGCAGTCGAAGCTGTCGAGGTCCCTCGGCATCGGGAAGTTGGCGAGTCGTAGCTGGTACTGATACGAGCGTGCCTGGCGGTCGGCGATCTCCGCCTGCAGCAACTGCTCCAGCCAGCGGGTCGGGGCGAGCTTCTTCTGGCTCAGTGCCGTCAGACTGTCCTCCAGCGCGTTCGCCATGCCGCGCAGGCGCAGCGTCTTCATCCGTTCGATCAGCTGTTCTTGCACCGTCATACTCCTAGGTTGGATCAACAGGAACGATCGTCGTCGGGCGCACGCGCAGCAGCTGGTTGTAGCGCTCGCAGTTGACGGCGGGCTCCACGGCCAGCTTCAGCGCCTCCGGTACCTGCAGCGTCGGCAACCGCGGCGGTGCCGCCGCCCGATGCAGCAGGTTCACGACGTGCGCACTGCTGACGACCTGCTCCTCCAGCGCCACAGCGCAGGCGTCGCGCACGGCCTCGAGGCCGTACAGCGCGACCATCGACAGGATGTCGACGAACTGCCGGTCACCGTCCGGGTGCTTGGCGAGGCGCTCGCGCAACCGCGTCATCGACCCCGGCAGGTTCCAGTCCTTGAACGGCGCACCATTGCGCAGCGCACCGGGCTTGTGGGCGAGCGCCGCTACGTAGTGTCAGGGGTTGTAGAGCGTCTGCCCGCGCTCGAAGCAGCGCGGGTGCTCGCCGGCCACTTCCCCGGCGCAGACCACGACGATCCGCTCGGCATAGGCGCGCACCGTCGCCATCTGCCGCACGAATCGCGACTCGACGCTGTAGCGGTTGCGGTCGAAGCCGACCAGGCAGGTCGTGGAGACGAGCGCGGATTTCTCCGCATAGCCGTCGAACGGGATCGGCATCGCACGCAAGTCCGCGCGCTCCTCATCCCAGAGCTCGATGACCTTGCGCTCCGACTGTTCGGGATGGGCGCGCTCGCACGCGAGCTGCAGGCAGCACGCCGCCAGGTGCGCGTTCAGTTCCGCCAGATCCGCACAGCGCACCTTCGGCGTGAACAGCCACTCGCGGACGTTCCCGACGTGGTTCTCGACCTGACCCTTCTCCCAGCCCGACTCGGGCGCGCACGCCGTCGGCTCGATCCGGTAGCGGTTGCACATCACCAGGAAGCGACGGTTGTAGCGCCGCTGCCGGCCCACGAAGATCGCATCCACCGCCGGCTTCAGGTTGTCGTAGATGCCCCGACGCGGCACACCGCCGAAGAACTCGAACGCCCGCGCATGGGAGTCGAACACCATCTCCTGGCTCTCGCGCGGATAGGCGGCCAGGAAGAACGCGCGGCTGTGACACAGCCGCACGTGCGCCACCTTGACCACCTGCTCGATGCCGCCGAGCTCGACGTGCTCGTGGCTCCAGTCGAACTGGTACGCCTCGCCCGAGGCGAAGCTCTGCGGGATGAACGCCGTCGTGCTCGGATGACGACGGCGTTCAAAGGCCCGGATATGCCGGCGGACGGCATCGACGGCGCCCGTATAGCCCTCGAGGCACAGCGCCTCGTGCAGGCGCTGCGCCGTGCGCCGCTCCCGCGCGGGCAGCGTCTCCTCAACCTCCAGCCAGCCCTCCAGCGTCGCCCGGAACGGTCCGAGCTTGGGCATCGGCTGGCGCACTCGCCGGTACTCGTAGGCCTCGCCCTCGAACCGCAGCGCCCGTTTGACCGTGTTGCGCGACAGCCCCAGATCACGCGCAATCGCGCTGATCGACTCGCCTTGCACCAGCCGCCGCCGGCGAATCTTGCCGATCGTTTCCACGCACAACACCCCAGTTTCTCCCCAGGCAGCCGGTTCGGCTGCGTGAGGGTACGGGGGTGGTCAATTTTGGACGCCGATTACCCCGTTTGCCTGGTCAGAATTGCACGCTGGTTTACACTCAGAGGGTTTCGCGGGGCTTGGTCCAGCCTTCGGGTAGAGGGGACGGGCGCAGCCGTGCTGCGTCCTCGCGCCCGCGGGGCTGGAAGGGCGCCCGGGTTTCGCGCAGCGACGGGCGGGCGGGGGTTCGTCGGTGGCCTGGTGGCTAGTGGCGTGGGGCGCGGGCGGACCAGACGCGCAGGCTGATGTGTCGGGCGGCCTGGTGGAAATCACGATCTGTGGTGAGCATCAGCAAGTCGTGACGGGCGCAGAGCTGCGCGAACAGCGCGTCGATGGTGCCGAGCTGGAGCCCCTTGCGACGGCAGACATTGCGCAGTTCGGCAGCGTCAATGTGATCGCGGCGATCCGGCACGAGCAGGGGAAGGGCAGCGAGGCGTTCGATGATCTGCCTGCGGGCACGCGGGCCCGCAAAGCCCTGCAGCAATTCCTGCAGCACGAGTCCGGTCGTCACCAGGCTTTCTCCTCCGCGCAGTGCGGCCGTGAGCGCGTCGACTTCGGGAGCCTCGGCCGGCGGGTCGCGACGCAGCGCGAGCGACCAGACGCTGGTGTCGACGAACAGCGTCATCAGCGGGAGCGCTCGGCCTTGTAGTCGTAGCCAGTGTCCCATTCGAGCTTGCCCATCAGCTCGAGAATTCGCTTCTGGCGGCGGCGGGCCACGAATTCCTCCAGCGCACGAGTCACCGCGGCTCGCTTGGTCTTCTCACCGCTCACCTCGAGCGCCGCCTCGATGAGCTTTGGATCGATCGACAGGTTGGTCGCCATGTGTGATACCTCACACATACTTTCACACATTACGCCTCTCTGGGCAAACGCAATCGAGGATTGCGCGAAAGGAAGGGGCATTGCGGCCCCTTCCTGACAACGGGGGCAAGCCTCTGTGCTCTTTGTGCCCTCTGCGGTTGTTTTCCTACCCGACGATAAGCACGACCTTCCCGATCGTCTGCCCGCCCTGAAGCAGGCGCATCGCCTCCAGCGCCCGATCGAACGGGAACCGGGCACCCACATGCGGTGGTCGCGGCAGAAGCCGCTCGAGCGCCGCATAGCCCTCGGGCAGTCGCTCTGCGCGCTCCCACAACCAGATCAGGTTGAACGCCATCAGGCTCCGGTTGGATGAGATCATGGCGAGCGGATCGAGGCGCGGACGTCGCAAGTATCGCCAGCCGAGCGTCAGGTAGTTCGGTCGTGACGCGTGCGACATGAAATCCGCCGCGCCGTACAGGACGTAGCGGCCCTCGGGTCGCAGTCGTTCGAATGCCGGCCTGAACGTCGGCCCGAGCACGGCGTCGAGTACGCAGTCGAGGCCGTCGGCGCCCAGCGCGGCAGTCGCCGCGTCGATCTTCGCCGCGAAGGATTTCGGGTGGCGAACGATCACGGAGGAAGGCGCGATTCCACGCTGCCCGGCCAGGAAATCGCGCTTGTCCTCCTGCCCGACCACGGCAACCGGCCTGGCGCCCAACGCCTCGACGATGTCGAGCGCGAGCAGGCCGACACCACCCGCGGCGGACTGCACCAGTACCACTTCATTGCGATTCACGGCGCCGAGCGAAACCAGTCCATACCAGGCCGTGAGTCCCTGCACGGCCCACGCCGCGGCCTGTTCCGATGTCCAGCCGCTCGGGATTCGATGCAAGTACTGGATGCCGACGTTCAGCGCCGTCGCGTATGCGCCGAAGCGAGTCAGGGCGATCACCCGGTCGCCGGGCCGCAGATCGCAAAGCGACTGTGCTCGATCCCCGATCGCCTCGATGACACCAGCGCATTCGAGCCCCGGTACGAACGATCCCGAGGGAGTCGCCGAGTACAGCCCCTGGCACGCAAAGATGTCCGCGAAGTTGAGGCCGATGGCCTCCACTCGAATGCGGGCCTCGCCCGGCCCCGGTGGGGGCAAGGGCTCCTCCTGCAGCCTCAAGCGATCGAGGGATCCCGCCCCGGGAGTTCTCCACGCCAGTCGCACGTTGTCCATGGCTCGAGCTTAGCCGAGCCCCGCGGCCGAGTGCCGAGCTATGCTCGCTCCGACGCAGGATGGTCGATCGTTCGGAGGCAGGTCATGCACGCACGTGGGGTAGTGAGTTTCGCGCTGTCCGCGCTGATTGTGATGCCGGGCGCAGGCATCGCCGGTGCAGCCGAGGCGCACGCCGAGGGCCGGCCGCTGGAGAGCATCGCCGTGGTCGGCACGGGCCGCGTCGGTGGTGCGCTCGGGCCGCAGTTCGCGAGGCTCGGCTACCGCGTGGTCTACGGCTCGCGCGATCCGGCACGCCAGGACGTGCGCGATCTCGTCGCGAAGACGGGACACGGCGCGAGTGCAGCTACTCCCGCTGACGCTGCAAGGCAGGCCGGCATCGTCGTCATCGCCACGCCGTGGCAGGCGACCGAGGCCGTCGTCCGGTCACTGGACCTCGCCGGCAAGCTGGTGATCGACGCGACCAATCCGATGAAGATCGGCGCCGACGGGCTGATGGAGATCGTCGTGCCGGGCTCCGGCGGCGAACTCGTGCAGTCGTGGGCGCCCGGGGCGGCTGTCGTAAAGGCGTTCAACACCGTCGGGTCTCACCTGATGGCGAATCCGAAATTCACCAGCGGCCCGGTGACGGTGCCGGTCGCCGGCGACGATGCAGCCGCCAAGGGCCGAGTCATGAAGTTGATCCGCGAGATCGGCTTCGAGAGCGTCGACGTGGGGCCGCTCAAGTACGCGCGGTACCTCGAGGGCATGGCGGTGCTTTACCTCTACCCCTACCTGTCGGGGCGCCGCGACCAGGCCTTCGAGTATCACCTGCGCACCGGCAGCGGTCCGCGGGATCACGGGGCCGTGCGACCGGCTGAATGAGGCGACCGGCCTGGACCGAGACACGCAGGCATGGCGGGGACTGCTCGGGATTCCGTAAGCTCGTCGCGGGGCCCTGCCAGGGCGATCCCGGAACAGAAGGACGAGACATGCGCATAGGAATCGTGGGCGCAGGCATGAGCGGCCTGGCAACGGCGTTCTACCTCAAGCGGGCGCGGCCGGACGTCGACCTGGTGATCTTCGAAGCGAGCTCGCGCCCCGGCGGGGCGCTGCACACGGAGGAAATCCAGGGATTCCGCTTCGAGGCCGGCGGCAACGGATTCCTCACGAACAAGCCGGACTGCCTGCAGCTCGCGAAGGACAGCGGCGCCGAGCCGCTGCTGCTGCCGAGCTCCGACCTGGCGCGCAAGCGCTACATCTACACCGACCGGCTGCATCGCATGCCCGAGTCGCCAAAGCTGTTCGCGCAGTCGAAGCTCATGTCGCTGCCGCAGAAGCTGCGCATGGTCGGGGAGTTCCTCGTGCCGGCGAAGCACGACGACGAGGACGAGAGCCTGCGCCAGTTCGGCGATCGCCGGCTCGGCCCGGCGTTCACCAATGTGTTTCTCGACGCCATGTCGGCCGGCATCTACGGTTCGACGCCCGACAGGATCTCCGTCAAGGCGGCCTTCCCGCTGGTCGTCGCGCTCGAGCGCGACTACGGAGGGCTGTTCCGGGGAATGATCAGGAAGCGCAGGAAGGATGCGGGACCCGGTGGCATCCTGACGAGCACCAGGGCCGGTATCAGCACCCTGATTCGTCATCTCGAGTCGGTGATCGAGGCCGACTGGCATTACGGCGAGCCCGTGCAATCGGTCGAGCGTGCGGGTGCCGGCTATCGGGTGCAGACGTCCAAGGGTGCGACGGATGTCGATCGAGTCGCGATCTGCGCGACGTCTTTCGCCGCAGCTGGAATGGTGCAGGGCCTCGATGCGGAACTCAGCCAGCGCCTTGCCGGTATCCAGTACTCGCCGATTGCGGTCGTCGGATTCGGCTATCGATCGCTCGAGCACCCGCTCGACGGCTTCGGGCTCCTCACGACGACGTCGTCGCGCCAGCCGGTCCTCGGCGTGTTGTGGGACAGCAGCATATTCCCCGATCGCGCGCCACCTGGCTGCAAGAGCATTCGCGCGATGATCGGCGGCCAGCGCAATCCGGAACTCGTGAACCAGGACGATGCGGGTCTCGTCGAGACTGCGCGCGTCGGCATCCGCAATACGATGGGTCTCGACCAGGATCCCGACGTCATCTTCGTAAAGCGCTGGGACCGCGGCATACCGAGCTACGCGCCGGGCCACATTGCGAAAGTCGATGCGATCTTCGCGCGCCTGGAGACGATCCCGGGCCTGTACCTGAACTGCAATGCGTATCGCGGCATCGCGATGAACGACTGCGCGCGCAACAGCCGGGAACTGGCCGAGCGCATCGCACGCTGATTGCCGGGCCGCGCGGGCGGCACCGAATATCCCTCCGTCACCAGTACATCAGGCTGCCGGCGGCCGCCGCGAGCATCAGTAACCCGGCCGCACGGCCTGCCGGCACGCCGAACGCAGTGGTCTTCTCGACGAAGATGAACATCGCAAGCACCACCATCGCGGCAACGTTCATCAGTCCCACGAGCGCGAGCACGGCCATCAGCGCCCAGCAGCAGGCGAGGCACCACGCTCCGTGGATCGCGCCGGCGCGCAGGTCGCGCAGCCTGCGCGGGCCCGAGGTCGCGATGCCGAGCACGGTGAACGGCGAGCGGCACTTGGCGAGGCAGGCTTCGCGCAGCGGCGAGAGCTGGTAAGCACCCGCCAGCGCGAAGATGGCGATCGCCGTGGCGCGCGCGGAAAAGAGGCCTGTTTCGAGGCCGGATTCGATCGGCCGCATGATGCCGAACGCCGCCAATCCCGCCGCAGACCACACCAGCAGGTAGCCGCACGCAAACAGCCCGAGACGCAGGACGCGCAAGGGGATGCCCGGAATGAGCGCGATCGAACGGGACCACAGGATCGCCACGGGCGCGATGGCGGGCAGCATCATCGCCGCCATCGTCGGTACCCACATCTCGAGGAAAGGCACGAGCGGCATGCCCATCGTGCCGGGTGCGTCGCCCATCGTGGCCGCATCCGCGAGCGTCCGACGCCACGCCAGCGCGGCCACGATGAGCAACGCGATCCAGCCCGGCAGCGCTTCGCGCGCCGCGGTCTTCATTGGTTGTAGGACACCTCGGCGATGAAGGCGCTGCAGTTCCGGTAGTCGAACTCGAGTCCGCCACCACGAACCCGGCCGTCGTCCACGTTCACGACTGCCCCGTCCTTGAAAATGAATCCGTCCGGCATCACCAGTCGCGCGTTCGCCTCGCTGCCGTCCATGTCGGAGATGATGGGGCCGACCTTGACGGCGGCGAGTTCGCCCAGGCCGACATGGGCCCGGCGCCCATCGACCGAGAACGACGTCGGCCCGACCACCACCTTGGGGCGTTCGTCGAACGTGCTGCGGAAGATTTCGAAGGGCCCTCCCGGCCCGACTTCGCCGGTGAGGATGCTCTCGAGGGCCGCGCGCTGCTCGGGACTCGCACGGTCGTCGATGTAGACGACGCCGCGCCCGTGCCCGTGGTGAATCGGACCTGGCCACGCGAAGACCAGCGAGGCATTCAGCCCGTCGAGGCGCACGCCGTCGTACTCGCCCTCGCGGATGTGATACGCGTCGACGCCGTGGCACTGGCCATGCGTCGGGATCATCGTGAAATTGCAGGGACACCCGTGCGCGCAGTTGCACGTCTCCACGTAATCCGCACGCCACCACCACTTGCTCATGGCCGCTCCCCCCTGTGTGAAGAAGCTGTGTCGCAGGATCTTTTGCGGGCCGCAGCCTATGCCTGTGGACGCTGCCGATCAATCATGCAGCGCAAAATCACCAGGCGATGCCGTAGTCCTCGCCGTGGTTGCTCGAGCCGCCCCAGAACGAGCCGTTCTCGCGGTCGATCATGATGGCGTTGATCGGTCCGGAGGACCGTGCCTCGAACTCGAGCTTGTAGCCACGCAGCGCCAGTTCCTTGCGCACCCACTGCGGCACTGAATCGTTCAGCACGATGCGACCGGCCTGCGACTCGTGCTTGTCGAATGAACTCTTCATCTGGTAGCTGTTGAAGTTGGCCGCCTCGGCCGCCTCCTGCGGTGTCATGCCGAACTCGACCAGATTCAGCAAGAACTGCAGCAGGTTCTGGTCCTGCGTGTCGCCTCCCTGGACGGCGAACGCGAGCCAGGGCTTGCCGTCCTTGAGCGCCATGCTCGGCGTCAGCGTGACGCGCGGGTGCTTGCCGGGTTCGAGCACGTTGAACGGGTTCGAGGCCGGGTCGAGCACGAATGACTGCAGGCGCTGGCTGACGCCGATTCCGGTGCGGCCGGCGATCGTCGCCGGGATCCAGCCGCCGCTCGGCGTGACGGCAACGAGCCAGCCCCGTGCGTCGGCCGCCACGACACTCGTCGTCCCGCTCTGGAAGCCTTGCTTGAAGTCGTCGAGCGCCTGCGCGGATAACTCCGGGGCCGCGCTGTCGATCGCTGCGCGTCGCTGCTTCTCGAGCAAGTCCGCGTAGGGGTTGCTCCCGCCCTGGAACGGATACGGATCGCCCGGCCCCGCGGCAGCATCGTTGCGATCCATGCGGATCATCGCGGCACGGGTCCTGGCGTACTCCTTCGACAGCAGTCCGCGCCGCGGCTCCTCCGGCGGGAAGTACGGGTCACCGTAATAGAAATCCCGGTCCGCGAAGGCCAGGTTCATAGCCTGGTAGACCGTGTGGATGTAGTTCGCGCTGTTGTAACCCTGTGCCTTGAGGTCGAAGTTCTCGAGGATGTTGAGCGACTGCAGCAACGCAGGACCCTGGGTCCAGAGGTCGAGCTTGTAGACATCGACGCCCCGATAGCTGGTGTGGACGGGCTCCTCGATGAGCGGTCGCCACTTCGCCATGTCCTCGAGCGTGATGAGCCCGCCCTGCTCGCGCAGTCCGCGCACGAACTCCTGCGCGATGTCGCCGCGATAGAAGCGTTCATGGGCTGCCTCGATCGCCTCTTTGCGTGACTTGCCGGCGGCGAGAGCCTGCTTCTCCGCTTCGACGAGCTTGCGCAGCGTCGACGCGAGGTCGGGCTGCCGGAAAATCTCGCCGGCGCGCGGCGCCTCGCGGGCGGCGCCGAGGTGCGGCAGCATCACCTGCTTCGAGTACGGCCATTCCTTCAGCTTGTTCTTCCATTGCTCGATCTTATCGGCCGTCTCGGCGTCGATGGGGTACCCGTCGGCCAGGTCGATCGCGGGCCCGAGCACGTCGGCCAGGGACAGCGTGCCGTATTCGGCCAACATCAACATCAGGCCACCGGGCGTGCCCGGCGTCACCGCGGCCAGGGGGCCGTACTCGGGCGGGTACTCGTGCCCCTTCTTGCGGTAGAAATCCGCCGTGGCGCCCGTCGGCGCGACGCCGAGACCGTTGATCGCGATGACCTTCTTCGAGCGCGGGTCGTAGACCAGGGCCTGCGTCTCGCCGCCCCACGAGAGCACGTCCCACATCGTGGACGTGGCGGCGATCATGGCGCAGGCGGCGTCCACGGCATTGCCACCACGCTGGAACATCATCGCGCCCGCGGTGGCCGCGAGCGGCTTGCCCGTGATGGCCATCCACTGCTTGCCGTGCAACGGCGGCTTCTGGGTCTTTGCGATCGAGCGGGGCACCGTCGGGGCGACGGCCTGGCCGAGCGTGGTCGTGCTGTGTGTCATGAGCGTCAGGCTCGCGATCAGGAGGGCAGCGATTGCATTTCTACGGGGCATCAGTTGTTTCACTCCGCCGGCCGGATGGTCGCCCAGCGTGGACAGGCGGCACGGCCGAAGCTGTCGCTCTTCGAGTACCAGTATTCCTTCGTCATGGTCCCGCTGCCCGTGAAATACGTGCAGACGAGTTGCTTGTGCAACGTTGCCTCCTCGACCCGCTCGCTGACGAGGATCGCCCGGGACGAAAAGAGCAGCACCAGCCAGCCGAGACCGGCGACACCCAGGATTCCGGACAGGATCTTGATGACCACGGACGTCCTCCGGGGTGGTCTGGAGGCTCGATTATACGGTGCGGGCGATCGGGCAACGTGATCCGGGTGGTTCAGGTTATTCTTTGCGACCGCTACATCTTCGGGATCCGGCCTGTGAACCATCGTCCATACCCGATCGCTGCTCTGCTGCTCCTCTGCGCCGCTGAACCTGCAGGTGCAGCCATCTCCGAGCAGCAAATCGACGAGGCTGCCCATGCCATCGCGCCACGGGTCATCGAGTGGCGTCGTGATTTCCACCAGTACCCCGAACTCGGTAATCGCGAGACGCGTACCGCGAAGAAGGTGGCGGCACACCTGAAGTCGCTGGGCCTCGAGGTCCGTACCGGCGTCGCGCACACAGGCGTCGTCGGCGTGCTGCGCGGCGGGCACCCGGGACCGGTGATCGCGCTGCGCGCGGACATGGATGCATTGCCGGTCACCGAGCGCGTCGACGTGCCGTTCAAGTCGACCGTGACGACGGAGTACCGTGGCGAGAAGGTCGGCGTGATGCACGCCTGCGGCCACGACGGGCACACGGCGATCCTGATGGGTGTCGCAGAAGTACTCGCGGCCAGGCGCAAGGACGTGCCCGGCACGGTCATGTTCGTCTTCCAGCCCGCGGAGGAGGGAGCACCCGAAGGCGAGGAAGGCGGCGCGCCGCTGATGCTGCAGGAAGGAGTGTTCCACGATCTCAAGCCGCAGGCGATCTTCGGCCTGCACCTGTGGGCGCCCTTGAATGCCGGCCAGATTGGTTATCGCTCGGGTGCCCTCCTGGCCGCGTCGGATGCGTTCCGAATCCTGGTTACCGGCAGGCAGACGCACGGTTCGCGACCCTGGGCCGGCGCGGACCCGATCGTGGCAGCCTCCCAGATCGTCGCGGACATGCAGACCGTCGTGAGCCGCCAGACCGACATCAGCCGCTGGCCGGCAGTCGTGTCGGTCGGGGCGATCAAGGGCGGGATCCGCTTCAACATCATTCCCGATACGGTCGAGATGCTCGGCACCGTCCGCACCTTCGATCCCGTCGTGCGCGACGAAGTGATCGCGCGCATGCGAAACGTAGCGGAGCATGTCGCCACGGCGAACGGCGCCACCGCGACGCTCGAGATTCTGCCTGGCAGCAATCCCGTGACCGCCAACGATCCGGACCTCACGCGGCGCATGTTGCCAGCCCTGGAAAGGGCGGCAGGCAAGGCGAACGTCGTCGAAATCCCCTACGTGACTGGCGCCGAGGACTACGCTTACTTCGCCCTGGAAGTGCCGAGCGTGTATTTCTTCGTCGGTTCGACGCCGGTGGGGCAGAATGCCGAGGCGGCACCCGCCAACCACTCGCCGCTCTATTTCGTCGCCGAGTCGTCGCTGGACACCGGGCTGCGGGCGCTGCTGACCGTGGCGGTCGATTACCTGGAGAATCCGCCGCGCTAGGCCGGCTGGCCGCCGCGGCCCGCTCCCTCGACGAAGCGAGCGGCGCCCGCGGCCAACTCGCCGCTCGACAGCACGTCGAAGCCTCCCGCGTATTCGGCGACGAGTGCATCGCAGACGCTCAGGCTCCATTGGCCGTGAACGGAGCTGCGGTCGGCGCGCAAGCATCGCTGCGGGAACGCCGCGATCTCCTGCGCCAG
>Ga0316630_10000105_pt1 | contig 20186 bp, 35 predicted proteins | sample OWC_May_M1_C1_D6_FD_207658 | JGI IMG/M metagenome (GOLD analysis project Ga0316630, IMG submission 207658) | Wetland soil microbial communities from Old Woman Creek delta, Ohio, United States - OWC_May_M1_C1_D6_A | ecosystem: Environmental > Terrestrial > Soil > Wetlands | place: USA: Ohio...
TACTAAAATCTCCACCCCATTTCATAATATAATATTTTCTATTGTTATTAAAGTACTTATCATTAGATACACTACTACCCTGGTGTAGAGTCCTGCTCCAAAAATGAAAATAAACAGAATTCCCTAATGCACAGGTTTTTAAATTTGCGTTTACCCCTCTCCTAGCGTAATCATTATCACTATAGTAAGCAGGGAAAAAAGCAGTATCAATATACCCAATAATATCCATTACAGATTTCTTGTATAAACAAAGATTATGGACATCTTTGATCACATTAGGTTCTATACTCTCAGGTCTATCCCAGTCTCTATGAGCCATCCACGGAGTAACTGTACCAAAATCATTAAAGGTTAAGTTAGCACCGTGAAAGAATTCTTTAGTCTCTGGGTACATGCTCACCAAAGATTTTACATCAAATTGAGAAGAACTTATCCATTCCCAGTCCGAATTATCCGCTTTATCTATAAGCAAATCAATAGTATTAGGATAAGCAATGATATCCGGCCCGCTAATGATAAGATAATCGTAATTATTTTCCTTCCAGGCATAATCATATAGATCATTAATCCCTTTAGGAAACCCATAATTCTGGTCATGAATGATCATATGAATATTATTTTCTAACGCCCATTTAATTGTTTCAAAGTCCCCAGGTTTACCTACTACTATACAATAATCTACAGGAGATTTAATTGTCTCCTTCATACTCTCTACTGTAAGCTTAGTAAATTCTAGTAAACCAAACGTACAAATCCCTATTAAAGTTTTACCCATTCCTATCTCCTTCCTCACTAACCTCTATACTAAAATGATAGAGTCCCTCATTATCATCCTCATAAAGTAACATACCTCTTTGCTCACAATTAGCTAACAAAGAGTCTACTCCACTTTTCTTTTTATATCCTAACCTGTACATAAGCATTGATGGGCTTATTCCAGGATGCTCTTTAACTATATCAGTAACTTTATAAACTTTCGTTCCATATGGCTTTCTTCCCATCTATTACCTCGCATATCTTTTCAAATACATCCTTAGTTTCAGTTGCCGGAGACCATTCCTTTTTCATAGGTAAATGATCTGATAATACAAAATGTGAACCACTTTTCATATAAGTAAATGCTAAGTTAACTTTTTTATGATCTAACCAGTTATCTATATGTTGAGAGAAAGTATGAGGTCCAGAACTCCTACCAATAATTATATCCGTAAACACACTTAGATAAGCTATATTGTTTAAATCAAAACCATCTACTTTTATAGTACCTTCAGTATAGTATAAATTATCAAACGCAAGGTTTGTAGGTGACGTAGCTATAAAGATAATATCAGGATAAGACCTGCATAGTAAATCTATAACTGGAGTAAAGTCAAAGTTGAATGCTTGGTTTGATTGGACTGGGCCGTTAGAAATCAATACTTTATTAGTATCTTTTGTTGCTACTAAAAAGTCATGAATATTATTTGTAGCGTAATAACTAAAATCTAATTTAGGGATATAAGAATAGATGTCATCCCTGGTAAGTTTAAACATTCCTACATCATGCAAGATATTATTATGCATCTCATAGAGTTTTTCTACCGTACACCCTATTCCCGGGAGTACATACCTACCATCTCTACCTATCCATGTATTGATATAAATTGTATCAGCAGTTACTGTGATCTTATTCATAGGATGCATAGCATCAGTAACTTCACAAAAATTCAAATTGGGGATATCTTGTAGAATCCTAGGGTGCTTACCATGTGCATAAAAGAAATTTAGATTAGGCATGATAGTCATGTAGTCCTTTACAAATTCCCTACTCTCAAAAATATCCCCCGCTCCAAAATGATTATAGAAAATCATATTTCTTATTTCATCCATTTATCTTACCTTCCAAAAAGTTAATGTTGCAAAACTATAATTATGTCCCTGATACCAAAAATCAGGCTCACCTTTCCAGTTAGGTTTTCCCATAAGTATACAATAATTATTTTCAATTATTTTTCTAAGCCTAGAGTTTAAATCATGTTCTGTATATATCCTATAATTAGAGTAAGGTAGGGGGTCTCCAGGTTTATAGTTATTATTAAAATCACAAGTTAGGATGGCTCTACCCCCTACCTCAAGCAGATCACAAATGTCTTGGATAAACTGCTCATCATCTTTCACATGCTCTATTACAGATGTGGCAAAAATTACTCCAAATTTATAATGAGTCTTTTCTTTATAGGTATGTAGATCATAGTTTATAACAGGGTCTATACCAGCTATATTAAATTCTAGAAGTTTTAATAGCTCGAACGCAGTATCTTCATAACAACCAACAGATAAGATTCTGGAACCTACAACCTCTAAATCTAGTACAGTTTCATAAACAAAAGCTTGTTGTACATTTGCCTCTGGAACTTTTCTGCTCATCATATCAGGTAATTCCAGATGCATATACTCTATAGTAGGTTTTAGATTTTCCCTATCAGTAGATGTTAAAAGTCTATTGAGAGAGTACTCTGTCAAAGATTTCGTCATAGTGTTTTATATTAGCTTCTTCTGACCACATATTGTAGAATTTATGTAAAGGTTCGGTACCATTTGCTAAAATAGTTTTAAGGTTATTATCCTCTATAAAAACAGATGGTTCTGTTACTAAGTGTTTAAACATATAAGTCTTACTAACTGCTATAGGTCTCTTCACAGATAGTGCCCAATCTATTGTACTAGCTGAACCTCTACCCGGCATATCATCGTACAGGAAAACATTTATATCATTGGATGCTAAAAATTTTAGTAAGTCCTGTTCAGGTAAAAAGGCATGGGATACCCTTAGTTCTATTCCAGGTTTACTAATCTCTTTTCTGCACAGTTCTACAGACTGTCTAGCGGAAAACCCCTCGTTATCTCCATACTTAGCATAAGATATTTGTAGATTTATTATAGCATTATCAAATTCAGAGTTTACTGCTTTAGCAATTAATTCATATCTTTTATTTAGAAACCCAAAACCAAAACTTCCGATAGTAGGTATACTATTAGTAGGGTAATCTCCATCGTACTTCTTTAAAGGTCTACCAACTACAAAGACATTATTCCATTCTGGTAAGATTTCCATTGCCGCATTAGCAAATATATAATATTGAAAAGTAGTGTTATCAGGATTATGAAATCCCTCATGTTGAATAACCATGCTCTTTGCTAAACTCTCATACTGTTTAATAATGCTTAAATTTAGCCACGGCATAGGTGCTGGATGATAATTATATAATACAACATCTGGTTTTGAAAAATTAAAGTAATTCTCAAATTGAGTTAAATTTTCTACCTCAACATATTCTAATCTATACTTATTAGATTTTTTCAATATCTTTGAGATACCTAAACCAGCTTGATAAACTCCGCATCTAGGTTCTTTATGATTAACGAATAAGATAATTTTATCCATAAGTTTTAGTAGAAGTAAACCCCTGTTCTTTAAAGTATTCGTTAATCGCACCAATCAATTGACTTCGTTTAGCATTCTGTTCCTGTGCCATAATAGCAAATTTTAATCTTTGCTCATCAGTAAAAGATTCATTCAACAAGTTCTCTTGGTACGTCCAGCAACGTAAATTCGTGGTCACTAGGCCATCAATCAACTCACCTATTGTTTTCTTAGCTATATCCATTATTTACTTTCCTCTTTTGGTAGTGGTTTATACCAATCCTTACCTATCAGTGTAGGTTTAGGTAATGGTACTATAAAGATTCCACCACTATCTAAATACTCCAAATACTTTCCTATAAAGTTTCCTGTAAAAAACCACGGTAAAATTAACATATAATCTGGGCCTTTAGAGAATACAAAATTATCAGACTGGATTTCTATATTTGTACCGATAGTCTTTAATCCCCATTTAGCCTCGTTAGCATCTGCGGCATAGTCGATTAAAGTATTATCTAAACCAAACACTTGTAGTATGGTATTACCTTTAGTACTAGCCCCTAGAATACTGATACTTTTACCTTTTTGTTTCTCATTTGAAATAAAATCATATACAATTGTACCAATGTCATGAACTCTTTTGGAAAAATCACGCAACGAAAATGGGACATAAATTCCTCTCTCATACTCCAACTCATCTTTTACGGATTGGGTTACTTTTCTAATACCCCTATCTAAATATAATCTTAGACTTCCACCATTGACCTCATTCCTCTCAACCTTGAAGAGTCTTAGATGATGATTTTCTAGCATAGTTTTTATAACTTGTAAATCATAATACTCTATATGCTCATGGCAGATAGTAGGAAAATCATTTGTATTTAACATGGATACCAAGTCTGCAAACTGAATTATGAAAATACCATCATCATCCAATATGTCTAAAACATCCTCAATAAATTTATTTGGGTCTTCTAGATCATAGAACATGGCTATAGCAGTCACTACTTTTGCTTTATGAGGTATCGGATAAGTCTCTGAGCTAAAGTAATCATTGATAAAATAATCACACTTATCTATAGCCTCAAAAAGTAGATTATAAGCAGGGTCATACCCAATCTTTATTAAACCAGGAGCTTTATATAGATTTAACATTGTGCCGTCATTAGCCCCAATATCTACTACTGCATCTCCAAATTTAAAATCCATTATACATTCGATAGAGTCAACAACATCCTGTAAATGTTTTACCATCTCATTGTTGACTCCAGATTTATACCAGTATTTCCGATACATTAAGTCCAAATTTACTGTGTATCTTAATTGTACTAAATTACATTTATAACAAGTAGCTAATACTAGGGGTACTTTATCAATATCATCCCCATTAGATACAAAGTTTGACGGGTAGATTTCCCCTAGATTCATAAAATCTATCAGATCACTTTTACAATTTCTACAATGCTCAGCTCTTTTATAATTTGTCATAATAAACTCTCCGGCACAAGCTCAGGCCTATTAGTGCCTCTTTTCTCCATAAGCTCTCTGGTAGTTACTGTAAATACAGTATCACAATAAGTCTTATGTTTATCCTCTTTCTGTTCATCAGATAAGATAATCTCTCTCTTACAAGTAAAAGTTAGTTTGTTTTTTGAATCTGGATACAATACCCAAACCGTACCTAGTAACATACCACACTTAGGGCAAAAGACATATGACATCTTAGACTGGTAGAATCTTTTGGCTTTTTGCTTTAAATCTTCTATGTAATTGATTACAGATTCTTCTTTATCCCCCTTACGAATCCTCCTGGTAATCTTCAAATCATTCTGCATATTGGAAATATCACGCCTTAATCCAGACATGATATTTCCAATTTTTTCCATGTACAGAATCTTTTCCTCAGAAATACCATCTAATCTAGCCCTATAGGAATAGTTTTCCAAGTCCTCCAGAGTAATATAAGACTGTGCTAACGCCCTGAGAGTTAACTTATCATTAGCTTTTAGATCATCAAGATCGTAATCTTCAGCAAAGCTTTCAATCTTTCTCTCGATTCTCCTTTCAAATTCCATTACCCCCTCTACCCCAGTGAGTTTTTGTTCCCATAAAGCATCAAATTCTTCATCAGGCATGTTTTTATATTGCCTTAGATTTCTTATTCTATTTTTAGAATCAGCAGTTATCCTTCTAGGAGGCATACAATAAACTCCTTGATAAATTTAATATATTTATTTTCATACGGTACATACCCCTCGTCAAATAAAATCCTTATTAGTCTGGCTCTTACCAGACGTTTATGTAAATCTAAATCAACCATCTAATTATAGCCATAGCCAATAAAAACCCTAAAAATGCACCCATACCCAGTAGTACTAATCCTTGATAGACCGTGAAGATGACCATCGTATAAACCTCACTAGTACAATAAGTAAAAGAAAAATAGCACCCATAGCTAATATAAAGTTTAGATTACCTCCACCAGTATGAGGTAATTCCTCAGGAGTATTTCTATCCTTGGGAGGTTTATTAGGTACATCTGTAACTGTAATAGATGTTACAGTTACTGTTGGAGTATCAATAGTTACAGTAGGGTCGGGAGTAGGTGTGAGCCATATCCTAGGTTGCGGAGTATGCCCACTACCCTCTGGAGTAAGCGTATCTATAATAAATACGGATGTATCTATAGGTACTATTGGAGTACTTGTATCAGGTACTGGGGTATCTGGCACCGGTGGGTCTGGTATAGGTGTATCTGGTACACTAGTTGGAGGTACAGCAGTATCTGGTACTGGGGTGTCTGGTACTGGAGTATCCGGTACAGAAGTATTTGTCTTGTATACACATGTAGTTGTAGAACAAGCTACTTCTGCATACCCCACATTCCCCATACTTCCAACTAAACATAATGTTACAATAACTATTAAAGAAAAAAGTATTAAGATTATTCCCCTCTTCATAAGCTACATTTTGACCACCCACACTCATAGCAGGTGGTACACCTCCCTTCTTTTATAATATAATAACTACCACAAACTGGACACGGGTCTATATGATATATTTTAACCTCATCGCAAGGCATCCTTATCTCAATATCAATAGGACAATTTAAAGTTTCTAGAAACTTTCTACCTGCTTCTGATATAGGTTTAGCCTCTAAAATCAACTTTACAATATTATCTTCCATTATTCTTGTACCTTTTGTAAAAATTCAAATAAAGCACTGGCATCTATCTGTCCAGATACAGTAGCCATGTCATCCAACATACCATCATCGTCGTTTAGAATCAGAGTAATTGGCAGTGTCCAGTACCAGTTATAACGTGCTAAATAATCTTTGGATAATCCATCATAGTATTCCCGTTCTTTTTCAGTAAGGTGTAATTTATCTAAAAATTCCCTGTCCTCTCCCAAATCAAGTGCCGCCTGAATAAGTCTATGACGCAAAATGTACACTAAAGCACGTTCCGCATCCTCATCGTCTTCTGCCAATTCTCCCAGCATGGCAAGAGCACCTATCTCGGCAGTGGACTCTACCCATTCATCATTCGCTGTGCATATCATCCCTTGATAGGTATGGGTTATCTCATGTGCCAGCGTGGAGATATACATGGTCGTACCGTACCATGTGTTGTTCGGGTAGCGCAGGGTGGCATTGATGGCAACTGCCTGAGTGCAACCGAGCGACTGCCTGCCACGACTTCTCATTTCGTGACTTGAATGCACACGAGGGCGTAGCTCAGGGTCGAGCCGGGTAGCCCCCAGAACATTGACCGGGAATACCTGAAAGCTGACCGACATATCGTGCTGACGCTCACCGAGCAAGGTGTCGTCGGTAACTTCGTTGATTTCTGCCAACCACGTGCGGACAGCCTGCTTGTCTAGCGGGTATTCCTGAGCAGGCATGGATGTCCAAATAGCATCCAATTGAAACAATAACATTAAAATTATTACAAGTAAACTATTCATCTTTAACCTTTCTATTTTCTATTATTTTCAACACCTATTACATAATAATTATACCATTTTTTGTAGTTTTTTAGTAAAAATTCAAGCATATTGTCTATTTCTGGTAGACAATCTTTATGTATCCATAAATTTACATAGGGTTTTTCAAGCGGAATCATAGTCCTCCTCTGTTCTGGAAGAATCTCTTTCCAACACTTTATACATAGTTTCTTCAATCCTCTCTTTTGCGATGTTGTAAATCTCGCCATCAATCTCTACTCCATGAAAGTTTCTATAGTTGTCAACACACCATACACCAGTAGTACCTGTCCCCATGTAGGGGTCTAGCACACTATCTCCAATATCTGTAGTACTTATCAATAATCTATTTATAAGTGAAAGTGGTTTCTGCCATTGAATGTTTTTACCATTTGAGCTTTTAACTCTCTCTTTAGAAATGGTAGAGAAGTTTCCCAAATCATAAAAGACATCACATGGGGTCTTTAAACCAGTACCTTTCTTATCAAGTTTAGTACCTTTGGTTGCTTTCTCTATTTGAATCCTTTCTGGATAAAATTTGTAGTCTTTACCTTTAGCATACATGAGGATATCGTCGTGCTTTCTAGGAAAGAATCTTTTAGATGTTCCTCCCCATTCTTGGATAGTAATTATCCAATTTATAAAATTATCCTTACCATAAATTCTATCTAGTCTATTCTTATAATACGCTACTGTATGGTAATCTGTCTGAACATAGAACACACCATTATCTTTTAAGCACTCATAACAATAATAAATCCAATTAAAATCTAAACTCTCATAAATACAATCAGCATATATAGCATCAAATACTACCCTTGGTCTCCATAAATCATAAATATTAAATACATCTAAAATCACTTCTTCGTTAGATGCATTATATAAAACATTATTACCTACAGTATCAATTCTCACCTAATTTATTGTCCTTTCATTTGTGATTTATATTTCATAAGCGTGTCTATTAAAGTTGTACTCAGTAATTTCGTATCTCCAGTATATAGAAATTGAATTAGTTTAAATAAATCTTCTCTCCTAAAAGGTACATAAACTACATCGTGTGTTTGTTCACAGGTATAAGCATCCATAAAATGACTATACTCAACATTACAAATATTACATTTCCAACCTGTTTCAGTCTTTACTGCCATAATTTATCCCAGTCTGAGGTAAGTAAATCTTTGGGCAGGTCATTTGGACTTGTTCTGTCCAAATAGTAGCACCCCCCACCTGCACTGCACCCTGAACTATATAGGTTTCCGTGAGATCAATCAGACCCGTTGCGTTGGCAATCCAGTACTGTGTATCGTCTACCGCTCTTTTATTCCCCTCGATGACGGTAACGCTACTCAATGTCACTAGATACACCCAACCTTTATCAGTTTCAGAGGGTGGACTTTTCCAGGCAATGACGTTGTAGTTGCAACTAGTTCTAGCCATGTAAGGGTTAGGGTCAATAAACGCAAAGGAAACTAAAGCTAAAATAATCATTAAAAATATAATGCGTGTTTTCATAGCTTATTCTCCTAATACCTTTCTAGCTTCTTCTCTTATTTTATTCCATTCTTTTTCCCAAGAAAAATCAACCGTAGAAACTGGTTTATAATAGGCAATATAACTTAATACCTGCTCCAATTCTGCAATACGTTCTTTCAATTTCTTAGTAGCTTTATGAATCTCTTTATGAATTTCTTTATGAATTTCTTTATCAACCCATTCTTGTCGTTTTCTATCTTGTTCTTCAAAATACCTATCTACGCCCATAATCTATTAACTCCTTTTGCCATTTTTTTACTATATCCACATACACTAATTTACAAACTTCTAAATGCTTATCATAATGCTCAGCTACTATCCGCTGTCCACAATAAGGACAACGGTGACAGCAGGGGAATAAGTGCAGTAATTCTACCATACTTTCATGACATTCACACCTACAAATCATATTTTCCTCCTACAAAACACTTGACAAGATTCAATAACTATGATATATTATACATGAAATTGTGATCTTGTCAAGTACCAATTTCCGCTAAAAATGGAGCGTGGCGATATGATAAAGACTCCTGTAGTATACATAGTACCCTCATATTTGTCAAGGCTTCCCCTGGTATACTTGTATAAGCCTTGAATGGTACACCCAAAAACTACTGATTCCTGCATAGCAGTGAAGGTCTAGAAATAGGCTGAGTGGGGTATGATACCACGAAAGTGAGTCCCCGACAGTTCCGTATAGGGTCTAACAGATAGGGTAATCGGGCCAGTAGCCGTCCTGTAAAGGTGTCTGTTAGTGTTGGTAGATCATCTACCGTAATTACGATGATGCCTAGAATCCTTAATTATGATATACCAGGGGTATCACTGCGCCTAGAAGATATAGGCTTGACATTAACATAAAGATGAGGTATAATATATGGAAATAATGTGTTGTTTCGTAGATGGTGGTTATAGCAATCATCACTACGATAAAGGTTACGGAAGTTATGCTATAAGATATAGAGGTAAAGTTATAGAAAGGAGTAATGTGTTTGATTTACCAGTAAAGACACCTAATGAGGCGGAATATTATTCTCTACTTCTCTTACTAGATAGTATTACTAAAAGAGGAGATAAGAATAATTTTTTATGGATAGTAAATTCAGACAGTAAACTAATGGTTAATCAGATTAATGGTCAGTATAGAGTTCAGGCTAAGAATCTGTTACCATTATACAAGATAGCTAAGTCGTTTATTGAAGATATAGATAATTTTATGTTGATATGGAGACCTAGAAAAAAGATAAAGAAAGTGTTAGGACATTAGAAAGGAGTAGTTGTATGGAACTTCAAATATGGTATTGTGATGAATGTATACTTGAAGAAATTTTAAAAGATAAGCCGGATTATAAGTTGGAACGTTGGGGAAATATGCCTATATGGTTTGAGTATACTAGTAAAACGAAGAAAAAACTGTGTGTGGTTGCCGGAGATTCTCATATAGAATCGGTTTGTCTTGAACATTTATTTAGAAAGGAGATTTGGGATGGGTAAAGTATATATTTCAGATGAACATTTGAAGATGTTAGATGAACTATCTAAAAAATGGGGTAAATCTTATGCAAAAGTGGTTGAGTTTCTTGTTGAGGATAGGTATAGTGTTAGCAATCCTAGTGCTAATGCCAAACGTAGGGATAAAACCTTAAGTGAGTTTCTTTTAACCCATTCTTTTGAAAACACGCGAATTTCAACTGCTTGGAGAATGGGATATAATAAAGGTTGGATGCATTTTCAAACTAGACACGGTGAGAATGAGTTTATATTGGAAGAAGAATGAATGTTCTGTATGTAACTGATAAATCACAAATCAATAAGGTTGTATCTGATGTTCTTAAATCTGATGAAGTAGGAATAGATGTTGAGGCTACTTCTCTGGATGTGTTCTCAGCTAACTGGTTATTATTACAGATAGAGGCTAATAGTAATATCTATGTTTTAGATATAAGAAAACTAAATTATGATGATTACCACTATCTTATAAGCTTAATAAAAGATTCTGGTAAAAGAGTTTTATTTCATAACTCTAAATATGATATGAAGATTATCTATAATAATACTGGAGAATTGTTTACAAATGTTTATGATACGATGATTGCTGAGGTGTTGATTAATCAAGGGGTAGGTAAACAATACTACTCATATGCTGAACTGGTAGAAAAGTATCTAGGTATAACCATAGATAAAGAAGTACGATCAACTTTTATAGATTATGATGGGCCTATTACCAATGAGCAGATCAATTACTCAGCTATAGATGTCAGATACTTAAGGGATTTGAAAAAGTTACAGGTGAACATTTTAGCTCAACAGAGACAGAGTTACACTTTAGATTTAGAGTCTCAATTAATACCAGTAGTTGCTACTATGGAACTTAATGGGGTACAGATTGATGAAGTAAACTGGAGAGAACTTAGCATAAAGAATAAAGAAAATCTAATCATACAAAAAGAACAGTTATTAGATACTATAGTGAGTAGGGTAGATTTTAAAAAGTTTACAGATGCTTATCAGTTATCCGGTATGTTTAAGATACCAGTAAAAACTAAGAAAGCTGTAGAATCTACCACTCAAACCACTGATAATCTAGATGTATGGTTTAGAAATAATCTAAATCTTAATTCCCCCGCACAGGTTCTCATGGCTTTGAATATATGCGGTATACCAGTAAAGAAGACTGGTGAGAAAGAACTTAACAGGTATAAAGGGGATGCTGTAGTAGATGGTTTACTCCTGTATAGGGAGTATGAGAAGAACTTTACTACGTATGGTGAAAACTTTTTGCAGGAAAAACACCTCTTGACAAAAAGGTATCATTTCGAGTATAATCAAGTAGGTACATATACCGGAAGATTTTCCGTATCAAGAATGCAACAAATACCCAGGGATAAAAATGTAAGAAGATGCTTTATTGCTAGAGATGATTTCAGTATATGTACTGCTGATTTCAGTCAGCAGGAATATAGATTGGCAGGTGCATTAACAGGTGATAGAAGAATTATCGAATCATATTTAATGGGAAAAGATATGCACACTGCTACAGGGGGAGTTGTATATAAAGTATCTATAGATGCTGTAACACCGGATATGAGGCAGAATGCTAAGAGTGTAAACTTTGCCTTACTATATGATTCAACTGTGGGGGGACTAGCATATAATTTGAATATCAATATGAACGAGGCTGAGGAATTAGTAAAATTACTGAATGCTAGTTATCCTACTTTTATTGAGTATAGAGAGTATGCTAAGAAAACTATTTGGGAAAAGAAAATGGCTACTACTCCTCTAGGAAGGAAGAGATATTTTGAGGATATAAAATATTTTAATGACATAAACGAAAGAGACAGGTATAAAAGAAGAGTAATGAGAGAAGGTTGGAACCATATGATTCAAGGCTGGGGTGCAGATATTACTAAGATTTCTATGAATAATATCTTTTATGAGAATCCATTTGGGGACTCTTTAAGGTTTTATAATCAGGCTCATGATGAAATTGATTTAGAAATTTTAACTGCATTGTCTAAAGATATAGCAGAGTTCTCTAAGGACTGTATGCTAAGGGCAGAACAACCTCAATTAGGGGAAATCCCAGCGGCTATTGATTATAAGATTCTACCCTACTGGAGTAAATAATGAACTTACTTTTATTATATTATTTATTGTTTGGTTTAATAACTGGTGTAGTTATTACAGATGCTGTATTCTATAACTTAGCCGATGATTACTGGTTGTTTTGGCTGGTTGTAGTTGGGGTAACTACTTTATTTTGGCCTCTAATATATTTATTTATAGCTTTAGGGGCGATACTTTATACTGTTAATAGGATTAGATATGGTTAAAAAAATAGAAAAACATAGAGATTTTTCAAGTATTATTCAAGAAGAGTTTGGAGATATCTTACCAACTAAGACAGATGAGAATTCTGGAGAACCAGTTAAAGCTATCTCTACAGGTTCGGTAAGTCTGGATATATCTACTGGTATTGGTGGTATTCCACTAGGTAGATTTACTGAACTATATGGGCCGGATTCGTCCGGTAAGACTACACTATCAATGGAGATTTGTAGTAATGCTATTAAACAGGGCCATAGAGTCTTATACATAGATGCAGAGAATACTCTGGACATTGATTATGCCCGTGAAATTATTAAGGATATGAATGATAATACGTTTGTTCTAATACAACCTGAATTGATGGAACAGAGTATGAGAATTGCTGAGCTTGCTATCAATGATGGTGACTTTAACTTAATTGTGTTAGATTCAATAGGTTCTTTAGCACCTAAAAAGGTAAAAGAAGATGAGTTAACAAGTTCAAATGTAGCCTTATTATCAAGGTTTATGACTACGTTCTTACAGAGAAATGCTTACAATGTACGTAAAAGTAACATTGCATTCCTAGGAGTTAATCAGGTTAGGGATAAAATAGGTGCATATATCTCTACATTTGAGACTCCCGGAGGACATGCGTGGAAACATATAACCAGTTTAAGGATTCAACTAAGCAGGGCTACTGATATTGAACAGGATGGTACTAAGATAGGTATCATGTCCAGGTTTGTGATAAAGAAGAATAAGTTAGCCCCTCCTTATAGATCATTTACAATACCTATCATCTTTGGTAAAGGTGTGGATACTGTTAGGGATGCTATTGAGTTTGCCAGTATGTTGAGTATTATGGAGAAAAGAGGTCCATATTTTGCATTTGGTGGTGAGACATTAGCTAGTGGTATGAACAAGACAATTGAATATTTGAATAATAATAAAGAAACCCTTGACAAAATTATAAAAGCATGTTATGATACAATTGATAATAAAAATTTAGATGAAGAAGGAGATGAGTTAAATGGACAGGAGTTTGGCAGTAGAGAGAACATATAGTTTAGGGCAATATCAGAATATCAAGTTACATGATAGTATTGATAACTTACCTGAGGAGGTGGTGTTTAATACAGATGTGATGAATGAGATTAGGTACTTACAGTTTATTCAGTTAGAGCTAGACTTACGCAGGTATTTGCAGTTAGTGGATAAGATTCATCCGTATAATACAGAGGAGGCAGTTGGGTATCTTGAAGAGGTAAAAGTACAAACTATTGACTTGATTAAAGAATTGTTTAATGGAAAGGAATAAAGATGTTTAATAGTAATGATATAAAAAAACTTAAAATAAGAGTAAGTGATTTGGAGTATGAAACTCATTACTCAATGATACCATCACAACGTTATACATATGCTGAAGGTATTACCTTGAAAGAAGTTATAGAAATGCTTTTGGAATACTTAGAACTAGAGATTGAAGTTTCTAAAACTTCTTTAGTAAAGAAAGAGAAATAATAAATGTTTAATAATAAAAAATTAGAAAAAAGAATTAATATACTTAAAAAGGAGAGTAAATAAAATGCCGTTTGATACAGTTTCAGATACAGAAAAGAAAACATTTGAGAAAATCCCATTCTTAACATTTGATTTTGGTAGCCATACTATTAGAATTTTAGATGATAACCCTAAAAAAGTTTACACACATTACTTATCTTCTATGAAAGTGGTACTAAAGTGTTTGGGTGAAGAATGTCCTATTTGTCTAAATAACAAGAAAATTATTGCTGAGCATCCAGAAAATTATAAGGATGTTCCTGGATATAATTTCAAGAATATTAGACACTACTTCAACTGCTTAGATAGGACAGAAGTAAAAACCTGCCCTGAATGCGGGAATGAAGTTAAAAAGGATTTAGCCAGCAAGTACCCACCTGTTTGTAGTAATGGACATATTGTTACAAATGCTGAACCTCACCTGTCTAATAAGGTGAAGGTAGCCAGCATCAGTGAGACTAATGCAGTTCAAATTAAAACTCATGAGAAGTCCATCCTAGATGCAGAGGGTAATCCAGTTGGCATGACCAATTTCGATTTTCTTTTTATGGTAACTAAAGTAGGTAGTAAGAAAAATATTACCCCTCTGCCTATGGCAGATAGGAATGATAAACTAGATGTCCCGGCAGAGTTTCTACATGATTTGGATAGGGCAGTTCTAACACTGTCTGCCAATGAAATTGTGAGCCTTTTGCAGGGTGTTTCATTGAGGGATATTTTCTTAGCACGTGTTGGTAAGACTACAGAGACAGCCTTAGATGCTAAAGCTGTAGCAACAAACGAGGATATTGCTAAAAAGATTGGTGAGCTTTATCCGTAAAAATTGAATAGACGGGCGGTGTGGTGGGACACACAGCAAGTGAGAGGTACCCCGTGATGCTAGCCATCGCCTCTTGTAAAACGTAGGGTATAGCAGGTTCGATTCCTGCCCCGTCACTTAGAAAGGAGGTGAAATGATGAAACATACTATGAGTCATGTTGGTATGTCTGAATGGATATGCCCTATTTGTGGGAGGCATATAAAATTCGTGGATAGAAAGATGACCATAATAGCCGTTGGAGATCAGGATGCTATCCATAGTGGGAGTAGTATTAATGGCCTTTCGATTGACGTTGAGATCACTCAAAATGACCCGGATTATGAGAAATGGTTACGAGAGGCATAATATTATTTATTTTGAAAGGGCATAAATGGAAGATTCTTTAGCAGAATTCTATTATGAGCAGTTAAAGAGTACTACTAACCCTGTAGGTACATTAGTAGCATTCTATAAATCTTTGTTTAATGTCGACAAAGCAGATGAATCTACTTATAAAACTTTTGCTAGATTGTATAGAATTTATGGTAAACAATTACTTTATTTTGCTTTGTTAGACTGTAGTGATATGGAGAATATTGATCTAAGTATTGGAATGAGTGGATTACTTTCTTATTTCGCTAAAAAGAGATTAGAAAGTACCAGAAGTTTTGATGTAGCAGTTAATTTATCCGACTTAGTAAAAGAGTTTGAAAAGGATGGAGAGAAGAGAAAGAAGATAAAAATAAATATAAATCCATTTGAAGAGGAGCCTGCTAATGAATGAATTGTTTAATAACGATTCTGAGATAGCTATATTATCTATCATACTGAAAGACCCCACTACTATATATGATCTTACGGATGTAAGGTCTTTCATGCTTTCATCTGAAATAAATAAAAACCTCTTAGATAATCTAACTAATTTATTATCTACTGGGGTAACACCAGATTATAATCTATTTACTTATTACTTGAAATCTGCCTCCAAGCTTAATGATTGTGGAGGTGAAACTTATATCAGTTACTTATATAATCAGAATTACTCTAAAGAACATCTAAAAGACTTTGAAAGATTAATAGTAAATTCTTATAAAGCCAGGACTTTAATATCTATCTCTAATCAGATACCTAATATAGTTAAGAATCAAAATGATATTGATGGTGCTATAAATTTTATTAGAGATAATCTAGATTCTTTATCTAGTCTAGAAGGTGGTGGTAGAACAGTTGATCTAAAACAGGCATCTAAAGAGACATGGACTGACTTAGTAGAGAGGGTAAATGCTGGTAGCAGGATAGAAACTACATCTGGATTTAAACATATTGATGCTATTACTTATGGTTATGAGCCTGGAGATTTATGGGTAGTTGCTGGAAGACCCGGTCAAGGTAAGAGTGCTTATGCTGTAAACTCTTTAGTAAGGTGCGCAAAAATGGGCATACCTAGCTTATTAATTTCTAGAGAAATGCGCAGAAAATCTTTAGTGCATAGAATCTTAGCTATAGAGACTGGTATTCCGATATATAATATCCATTTAGGTATGTTAAACCAAAAGCAGTTAGACTTAATAGCAGAAAAAATACGTGAAATTAAAGACTATCCTATTCATATAGATACCAATTTCTCTGGAAATTTAAATTATGTATTCTCTACTATTCGTAGGTATAAAAAGATTTATGGTATCAGAGTAGCACATATAGATTACCTACAACTTTTAGTAGAGAGGTCTACTGAAATGAGGCATGATTTAGGACAGGCTACCAGAGGTCTAAAGCTATTAGCTGAGGAAATAGAAGTTTGTTCTGTAGCCTATTCACAACTGAATAGAGAGCTTGAGCGCAGACCAGAAAAGAGACCAATCCTATCTGATTTAAAAGAATCAGGTACGTTGGAAGATGATGCTGATGTAGTTATGTTCCTATATAGAGATGAATTATATAACAAAGACTCTAGACATAAAGGTGAGTTAGAGCATATTGTAGCTAAACAGAGGAACGGGCCTATAGGTATGGTAGTGTCTACTTTTGATAAAGAGACTAACAGGATTACGGAGAGTTAATATGAACGAAATATTAGCTGGTAGTAAGTATGTGATTTATGGTGCATTGATTTTATTTTCAATGTATTCATTCCCTATGTTTATTTTTTATATTTTAGATACTTTTAAAAGTATCTTATTAAAATTAAGAGGAGAAGTACATTATAGCTGGAAAAGTATATTATTATATAATATAAAAGAACTTCTTATTATGTTTCCTGGTGCTATTCTTTTTCTATACTTTTTAGGTAGTCTAGGACTTTGGATTAAAAATGGTTAATAAAAAGAAGATCAAAGGTACCCAGTGGGAGAACCAGTTTGTAGAACTGATTATAAAAAACATACCTCTTACAATAAGTGCTAAGAGAGTAGTAGGTTCCGGTGCTATGGGTACAGCTATGAATGAACCACTTTTGAAGGGGGATGTTGTTGCTAATTTCTATGGGTTTCCTAGAAAATTTAGGATAGAAACTAAAGTAGGTTATGGAGGTGACACACAACTAACAGTAAAAAAGGAGTGGATTAATAAGATTATTGAAGAGGCTAATGAGACTTATTCTTATCCTGTAGTAGCGTGCAAATTCTCAGGTGCTAGGAAATCTGATGGGGTTCAGTATTTTATAATTTTAGATTTTAACACGTTTTGTGATATAATTAATTATGCTAATAATCTAAAAAAGGAGCTAGATTTACTGTATGAAAAGCTAGAAAAAGAAGATGAATGACTTAACTGTATGGGATTCTATAAAAAGAATATACAAGGAGAATTTTAATATACCTGATGCTGTCATTGAGTATTACTCTACTTTTGAAATACTGAAGAAATGCATATCAGGTTATAGTAATTTAAGAATCTCATACGGTATGAAGGATGATCTAAAGTATATTAAGGAAGTGCTGTTCTATAGTTTAGGGTTTGAAGGTTGGGAAGTAGACCTTGACTTCTCACCAATAGCGGTGTATAATAGGTGTAACAATAACTATGAGAGGTATAGACAGGACATTCTGATGATAAGCAGTATAACACCAGATTCAGCTATAGAGATTTCATACTTATTGTGTAGAAGATATAAGGAGATAGAAAGGGAAATAAACAAATATGTCGTATAAGATTGAGTTACCTGATGTTGATGAGATGTTTAAATTAGTGGATAAGATTACAGATTTGAGTTATAGAAAATCTATGTTAGAATTGGAGATAACATTTGAAGAGTCTAAAATAGTAAAATTAGCATCATCAGATTCATCCTATTATCAAGGTGGTAAACCACCATCTGTAGCGTTTATTAATTCTACATGGAAGAACACTGGTTTTAATAATGAGTTGAAACCTAAGCGTGAAGAATTAGCTAAGGTATCCGCTGATTTGGAAAGTGCCAGATTGAAATTCCAATTATACAAAGAACTGGTTGGTCTGTATAGGACTCAATCAGCAAATGAAAGAAGTGCTGTAATCTAAATGTCCTGGTATGTGCGTAGGTTGTTACTGGATAGAGATAGTATCCGAAGTTCTATAGTCACCAATTATGGGGTCTTGGATAACTGTACCTATGATGTTAGTACAGATGATCTAGATTGGATAGATAATTTTGCTTATCAAATCTACAGTTTTGATTCTGATGTGTACAACGATCTAATGATAGTGGAAACTAAGATTAAAGAACTAACAGATTGTGGTATGATATCTAAAGATGAGCTAAACATACTTGATCAGGTAATGTCCGGTAAGAGTATTGCACAAGTAGTCAGGTCTGAAGGTGTAGTAAGACTTACAATAAGTAGGAAGTTCAATGATGTTTGTTCTAGGATAGCCTTTCATTTAGGAGGCATATTTACTGATGATGGGTATTTGTACTATATGGCTAATAAATATCACCTTCATAAAGAGCAGATATCCAAACTAAAAAATATTATGAGCGAGGAAAAATGAGTATAGTTGATGAAGTATTAAAATCAAAAAAACTAAAAGAAGAATTAAGATGTGTACACAGGCATACTATTGATGAACACCCAGTTTGTTTTGCTAGAGGTAGAATCAAGTGGCCCGATGACAAGACCTTTTCTAAAATTACTGGAGAGGCTTGGTATGATTATCCTGGTTATAGGATAGCTTATGCTGATATTGAAGTTGATAATTTGAACGCTGATTTCGGGACTGTATTGTGCTGGTGTATAAAGCAGAAGGATGGTGACATTGTATCTAGTATTATAACTAAAGAGGAGTTGTTCAATGGTACTGGTGATTACAGGGTAATTAAAGAGTTTATTGATGAGATTTCTAAATATAAGATTGTTGTAGGTTACTATAGCTCACGTTTTGATATACCGTTTATGAGGAGTAAAGCTTTATACTACGATTTGGACTTCCCTGCTTACGGGGACTTGTTCCAATGGGATATGTACTTTACAGTCAGGGATAAGCTAGCCTTATCTAGGAACTCACTTGATAATGTATGTAGTTATTTGGGCATAGAAGGTAAGACTCCTCTGGATAAGGATGTGTGGAGAAAGGCTAAATATGGGGATAAAGAATCTATAGATTTGGTCTTGACACACTGCGAATATGATGTTATAATTACTGAGAAGTTACATAACAGATTAGAGTTTATTAGAAAATGGGTAAAATCATCTATTTAGAAAGGATACAGATATGGAAGAACTAATAAAAGACGACATTGTAGGTTATTCAGTGGTGACAGATACTAGGTGTACTAAGGGTAAAGATGGTTATTGGATAGTTGAACAGACCTTAACTCAAAGCCGTACCAAGGATGGTGAAGACTGGGAGACTAAGAAGATCAGTATGAAGGCTACAGATAAGAATTTGGAGAGGGCATCTGATATCACAGCAATGTCCATCCTGTTGTATCTAGAAAGGATAGATGGCGATCTGTTTAATGAACAGAAGGAAGATGAAATTCCAGAAGGGAAAGGAGGTTATATACAATGAGTGATGATATGAGGACAAGCCCTACTCCTAAGAAATCTAAAGTAGATGGAGAAATGAGTTTTCCAAAAGCTATTGAACTGGTTATTGTTGGTAAAAAG
>Ga0316630_10000106_pt1 | contig 20058 bp, 4 predicted proteins | sample OWC_May_M1_C1_D6_FD_207658 | JGI IMG/M metagenome (GOLD analysis project Ga0316630, IMG submission 207658) | Wetland soil microbial communities from Old Woman Creek delta, Ohio, United States - OWC_May_M1_C1_D6_A | ecosystem: Environmental > Terrestrial > Soil > Wetlands | place: USA: Ohio...
TCGCCGGCACCGCCACCCGGACCGCCCACGTCCCTCAAGCTGGAGCTGGACGGCAGCGACGTGACGCTCAAGTGGACGCCGCCGGAGGGCGACAGCATCACGGGCTACGAGGTGCTGAGGGGGAGCGGCAGGGACGCGCTCGTCATCATCGCCGAGGTGACCGGCCAGCTGACATACACCGACCGCGACGTCGAGCGTGGAAGGACCTACTACTACACCGTCAGGGCGAGGAGCCCCTCGGGGGAGGGCGACGCCGCGGAGCCCGTCAAGCTGACCGTGGAGGAGCCGATGAACACCTCGTTTATGGTGACGATAGTGCTCGTGGTGGTGGTGGTCGTCCTTATCGCTGACATTCTGCTCAGGCGGAGGGGAAGGACCTCCGGGAGGGAGGTACGGACCGAGGATGGCCCCGAGGGCAAGGGTGATGCCTGAGATGGGGGACGTTGAGGGACGAGGGTCATCGATGGGCTCGCTTTCAGAGAGGTGGGACCGCAATCATATTAAAACGGGGCCACCAATACATCGGAAGAGCGCCATGTGGGCACATCGCACGGCAGGGAATGGTGTTCTCTACCGTTCGCCTCTCCCACACGGGGCGCTCCTTCTCCTGGTGGCTGCCGCGCTCCTATGGGTCGGCTCCACCGCGAGCATCGCCGAGCCCGGCGTCACCTTTGATGACATCGGCCAGCAGATCGCGACCACGGGCGACCCGTTCAACTTCACCGTCACCGTCGCCAGCACCACAGGCGTGGGCCAGGTGAGGGTCATGTACTGGTTCGGTACCGACGTGCTGGCGGCCGAGAACGTCACGATGACGGGCGTCGCGCTCGGGGCCGGCGGCAACGGCACCTACTTCCACGGCCCCGTGACCATCCCCGCCGATGGCGTCGAGCCGCTGAGGTACGTCTTCGTGCTCAAGGACGGCGCTGGCATCTGGCACCAGTCCACGCAGGCGGAGGTCGCGGTCATCGACAACGACATCCCCCACATCGAGGATCGGTCCGACGCGGTGGCCACCACCGGGGAGACGTTCCACTTCAAGGCGATCGTCACCGACAACGTGGGACTGGAAATCGTGCTCATCCAGTATCTGTTCGTCGGCAAGGCACCGGTGTCCGTGACCTGGCCGGATGGAAATCTGGCCTACTCCGCCCCAGACACCTTCACATGGTCCATCACCGTGCCATCCGACTCCATCGCGTCGTTCAGCTACTTCTGGCAGGCGATGGACGGTAACGATGAAAACTGGGTGAAGTGGGAAAGCGGACCTCCCATAGCCCCCAGGGACAACGACGGGCCCGTCGTCCTCGAGGACCTGACGGAGCCCGAGGCGCTCAAGGGGCGCCCGCTCAACATGTCCGTAAGGGCAACCGACAACATAGGCGTCGTCTCCGCCTACCTCGAGTACTGGTTCGGCCTCGGCGCGCGCGCGTGCGCCACGATGGAGGCCGTCGGCGGGGGCGTCTTCAACGTCTCCTTGCCAATCCCCCGAGAGACGGGCGATGCCCTCCACTACTTCTTCCGGGTCGAGGATGCCGCCCGCAACTCCAACACCACCAGCCCGGCCGAGCGCCAGCCCGTTAACAAGAAGCCCCGGATGCTGCCGGTGGGGATGTGGGTCGTGACCGAGCGCGAGCTGTGCTACTTGGACCTGACCCCCTACCTCAGGGACGAGAACGACCCGCCGGGCTCCCTCAGCATCTTCAGCCTGGCCATCAAGGTGGACGCCCAGGGACTCACTCTGGTCGCGAACTACACGGTCTGGATGATGCCCCACACCATCTACATCCAGGTCAGCGACGGCGAGGACGAGGTCGAGTTCAGCATCAACGTCACGGTCAAGAAGGTGCCCGTCATCACGAGCACGCCACCCACCGCGGGCGAGGTCAACGCGACGTACGGCTACAAGGTGACGTGGGAGCTCGAGGACCCGATGGCGATACCGCTGCTCGTGCTCGTGAGGAAGCCGGCCGGCATGTCCATCGACTCCTCGGGCCGCATCACATGGACCCCCAACGAGGACCAGCACGACAACCACGACGTGGAGCTTGCCCTGACGCATGGCGGCATCACCATCAGGCAGGCCTGGACGATACGCGTGACGCGGGGCCCAGACCAGGATAACCGGGAGCCCGTCTTCACCAACGCCCCGAGGAGGGACGCGGTCCCGATGGAGCCCTACTCATGGGACTTCGAGGCCGCCGACCCTGACGGCGATGCGCTCTACTTCCACCTCCTGCAGGGCCCCCCGGGCGCGCGGATGAACAACTCGACGGGACGTCTTACATGGCTCCCCGAGTACCCGCAGACGAACATGTCCGTGGAAGCGACGTTCCAGGTCGAGGTGACCGACGGCATCTACCGCATCCCGAAGATCTTCACGGTGCGCGTGAGGGCCCCCGCGGACAAGGGGCCCGAGATCAAGGGGAGCATCCCCGACGTCACCGCCACCGAGAAGACCCGGCTCCGGCTCTCACGATACATGTCCGACCCGGACGACCCGGTAGGCAACCTCTCGTGGCGCATCGAGGTCGGGGACGTCGAGCTCTTCACGGCCTACGTGCAGGGCAACGACCTCTTCGTCGTCCCGCGCGCTGGCGCCAGGGGAAGCGCCTCGGTCAGGCTCGTGCTCGAGGACCCGTCGGGCCTCTCGGACGACGCGACCATCTCGGTCGAGGTCCGCCCCTCGGTGCTGGACGCCGTGGGGATGCCGCTCGCCATCGTCGTGCTCGTGTGCATGCTCATCGTGCTCGGCACGCTCTACGTGAGGCGGCGCGGGAAGGGCGCCGGGGCGGTGGCCGCGCCCGCGGCCGGGGAGGCGGTCGTTACCGAGTACGAGGAAGGCCCGGTCCCGTCCGCCAGGGCGGCCAAGCTCAACCACATCGTCGAGGAGGTCCTCGTGGTCTACCACGACGGCCGCCTCATCGCGGACTGCGCGCGCGAGGAGTGCAAGACCAAGGACGCCGACCTGATGTCGGGGATGCTCATCACCATCCAGGGCATCATCCAGGACGGCCTGGAGCGGGGCGGGGAGCTCGAGAGCATCAAGTACGGCGACAACAACATCGTGATGGCCTGCGGCGACCACGTCAACGTCGCGACCGTCATCTACGGAGAGCCCGATGCCGAGCTCCGTGACCTCGTCGAGCACCTGCTCGCGAAGGTGGAGGGCTCCTTCGCGGGCGTCATCGAGGACTGGACGGGCGACCTCTCGGTCTTCGACGGCATCGACAAGATGGTGGCGCCGTTGCTGAAGCGGACCGAGGGCCTCGAGCGCGCGGACATCACCAAGGCCGAGGCCTACGTGGGGGTCACGCTGCTCTCCGCTGTGGACTTCCACCGCGGCTACGTGCGGCTCAAGGTCGCGACCATCAACGCGACCAAGGACGTCATCGTGGACGCGGCCATCGAGGTCCGCTACGACCCCGACATGCTCAGGCTCGAGCGCCTCGACCCCCCCAGCATCAAGCTGCGCGGGGACCGCGCGACCCTGGGCAACGTCAAGCCCGGCGAGAAGAAGACCGTCGCGTTCCTCTTCGACCCGCAGATATGCCAGGAGACGCACATCGACGGCACGCTCACCTACTACGACACCAAGGGCGAGATGCAGCGCGTCGAGATGAAGCGCCGGCAGGCCGACGTCGTGTGCCCCATCTTCTTCACGAAGGAGCACGCGAACACCGCGATGCTGAGGCGCCTCATCAAGGAGAAGCTGGACCAGTCCGACGTGCGGCTGTTCACGTACACCAAGGAGCTCTCGCCCGAGATTGCGCTGGTCCTCGGCAAGTCGGTCGCGGGCGGCGACAACGTGCAGCTCGTGCGCGAGTACGTGGTCGAGGGCCCGCCGTTCGAGGCCGAGGTGTGGTACTACGGCGAGACCAAGGTCAAGGGCTACCAGATTGTCATGCGCCTGTCCATCCTCGACGAGAGGAAGGCCATCGAGTTCTTCGCGGCGTCGACGGCCATGGAGCCCGTGACGGGCCTGCTGGCCGAGTTCCGGCGCGACCTCGAGCGCCTGATGCAGGAGAAGTACGCGGGGACGGTCAAGGTGCAGACGGTGCGCGACGAGGTGCTCAAGCGCGAGCTCGAGCTGCGGCAGCTGTTCCTGTTCACGTTCGGCGAGAAGGAAGGGGAGGGGGGATAGGGGATGCGGACGGGGTCGGTGCAGCCAGGACCCTGGCCCCCTCAGGGCGTCGGCCTCAGGGGACCCACTGGTGGTCCCCGGTGCCAGGCAAGATGACAGACGGATGTCAGTGTGTCGAAAGGATTAGGCTGGAAGGTGGGGGAGAGGGTTCACATGGACCGGACAGTGGTCGTTCTTCTACTCAGCGGCATGCTCGTCCTGACAGCGGCCGTCCCGCCGTCGGGGCAGACGGAGGGACCATCGGGAGCGATGCAACGCGTCATGACAGCGCTTGAAGGGGGTGCTGCCACGGCGGCACCGGTGGACCTCGGCCAGATGCTGGCCGGGGTCGCGGGCGGCTTCATGGAGAACAGGGGGCAGGTCGCCAACGGGGATGTCAGGTTCTATGCCAAGGGCGACAGGCTCTCAGTGGGCCTCACGCCGACGGGCGTCATCTTCACGCTGCGGGAAACCCGCACGGTCACGGACGCGGACCCCCTGTCGACGCCCGCCATCGAGAGCGAGGCCGTCGCGTTCCGGCTCTGCTTCGTGGGCTGCAGCCCGACCGAGCCGAGGGCCGCTGGCGCACCCATGCACAAGAGCAGCTTCTACATCGGGAACGAGCCCGCCAGGTGGCTGAGGGGCGTGGCGAGCCACTCCGAGGTCGTCTACGAGGGCCTCTACCCGGGCATCGACCTGCGGTTCCTATTCAACGATGGGGCCCTCAAGTACGAGTTCGTCGTGGCCGCGGGCGCTGACGCCGACGCCATCCGGCTCCGGTACGAGGGCGTGGAATCCCTATCGGTCGACGCGGCGAGCGGCGAGATGCTCATCGGCACACCGCTCGGGGTCGTGAGGGACGCTCGGCCCGTAGCGCTGCAGTCCATGCTGGTAGGGACGACGGCGAGCACGCCCTCCGATTTCAATCTGGACGGGGATGGGTCATGGGGGTTCGCGCTACCCGATGGCCTGGATCACGGACGTCCGTACATAATCGATCCGGGCCTCCAGTACTTTTCGTACCTCGGTGGCACCGGGGGGCAATGGTCCCCGGTCCTAGAGATAGCAGAGGACGGGGGGGTTTACGTGTCCACCATCATCTATGGGGAGGACTTCCCGAACGGGACCGGCACGCTCGGCCCCGCCCCTGGGATGCTCGTGCTCTGCAAGCTGGATAGCACGCTCAAGAGGATCGTGTTCTCGACCTTCTTTGGTGGCACCACGATTGGCTACGGTACCTGGCTCACCGAGATGCACGTGAGGAAGGACGGCAACGTCGTCATCACGGGGAGGATCGACGACCCGGACTTCCCGACGACCCCCAACGCCATCCAACGGACCTACGGTGGTGGCATAACGGACGGGGTGATCGCGATGCTGAGCGATGAGGGCGAGCTCCTCTACTCTTCCTTCTTCGGAACATCAGGAAGAGAGAGCTCCATGGGTTCCTGCCTGGCGGCCGACGACTCGCTCTACGTGGTGTTCAACATCGACTCGCCCGACTTCCCGACGACGGCGGGCGCCTACTGCAGGACCTTCAGCGGAGGCATCGACAACGCAGTGTGCAAGTTCGACCCGACCCTCACGCGCCTGGAGCTGGGCACCCTCCTCGGGGGCTCGAACATCGACGACATACTGAACGTCCTGGTGGACGCGGACGGGAACGTCCTGCTCAGCGGCGGGACCATGTCGGAGGACTTCCCCTTCACGACGCCCCCGCCCAATAGGTCTGACTTCGACGTTTATATCCTCAGGATGAAGGGCGACTTCTCTGAGATACTGACTTGCGTCGGGATCAGCGGGGACGGCACGCAGGATTCCAGGGCGATGACCGTCTCCGCTAACGGCACAGTCTTCCTCCTGGGGGATACCGACTCGTCCAACCTACTTGTCAAGAACCCAATACAAGGCATCTACGGGGGCAACGGCGACACCTTCGTCGCGGCATACGACCCGACTTTGGAGAGCATGCTGTTCCTGACCTATGTCGGCGGCTCAATGTCGGAGTTCCACGAGTTCTCGACCGCGTGGGACCTGTCGGGGGAGGTCCTCTACATCGCCGGGGTGACCGAATCCCCCGATTTCCCCGTCACGAAGGGATGCTACGATGCCACGCACAATGGCGCGTTGGACTTGTACGTCTATGGCATCGACACCACGGACTTCAGCCTGGCCTACAGCACGTACATCGGGGGGAGCGTGGACGACTACAGCTTCTTCGATGGCCTCGCGATGGGGGGCGACGGGCACCTCGTGCTGGCAGGCGTCGGCGACTCCCCGGACCTGCCGTGCTCGGAAGGCGCCATCGACACGGCGCTCGACGGTTGGGCCGACGTGTACATCATCAGGCTCGACCCGAGCCCCGTCAGCGTCCCCGGGCCGATCGCGACCGCGAGGATTGAGGGCTTCGGCGATGGGTTTGTCAACGTGAGCTGGGACAAGGATAGCACGTTCGAATACGCGGTCACCGGCTACAAGATCTATAGGGGGCCCGCCCCCGAGTTCGAGCAGATGCGGCTCCTCGCGGACGTCGGCACCAACCTCTCCTACAACAACACCGACCTCGTGAACGGCCGTGAGTACTTCTACCGGGTCACCGTCGTGAACGGCGCGGGCGAGGGGCCGCCGAGCGAGGCCGTGCTCGGCATCCCGATGGACCTGCCGGGCGCGCCGGTCCTGCTCCCCGCCGCCACCGGCAACGGGACCGTCTCCCTGACGTGGCTGCCACCGCAGTACAGCGGCGGCCGCATCGTGGGCTATCGCATGTGGCGGGGGATGACCGACGCTTGCCCGGACCTCATCGGCTCGACGGGCGAGGAGTTAACGTTCATCGACACCAACGTGACCCCGGGGGCCTACTACTACTACCGCGCGCAGGCCTACAACGAGCTGGGCGGCGGGAACCTGAGCGAGTACGAGCGCATCAAGGCCATCGACGTCCCGTCGGCCCCGCTCGAGCTCGTGGCCACCGGTGGCGCGGGCGAGGTCGTGCTCACATGGAAGGCCCCAGCGAGCGATGGGGGTAGCCCGCTCCTCGGCTATTCCGTCTACAGGGGCACCTCTTTCGACGGACTGGTCTACGTGGAACACCTGCTACCGGGCCATCTCACCTACAGGGACGCGCGCGTCGTCAATGGCACGACCTACTACTACAGGGTTAACGCGCTCTCAGGCGCGGGGCTCGGAGGGCCCTCCGAGGTGGCGAGCGCGATGCCCTACGGCCCACCTGGAGCGGTCGGCTCGGTGTCCGCCGTCGGAGGTGACGGGAGCATCCTGGTCGAGTGGGCGCCGCCCCCGAGCGACGGCGGACGCGCTGTGACGGGCTACAATCTCTACGCGGGGCCAGCCGCCGACGCGCTCACGTTCCTCATGCAGGTCGCGGCAGGGACCAGCGCCACGCACGCCATCGAGAACGGCGTGACGTGGTACTTCTCCGTGTCGGCCGTCAACGAGGTCGGCGAGGGCCCGGTGAGCGCGCCCGTATGGGCCACTGCGATGGGCGAGCCGTCGGCGCCGACCCAACTCAGGGCGCAGAAGCTCCCCGGCGCGGTCGTGCTGTCATGGGCGAGGCCGACCGCCGACGGCGGCTCGCCTAGCCTAGCGTACCGCGTGCTCAAGGGCGCCTCGGCGGACGCGCTCGCGGAGACCGCAGAGGTCGTCGACGTCCTGTCGTGGACCGACACCGACGTCGAGCTGGGGGGCACCTATTACTACAGCGTGCTCGCGGTGAACCTCATCGGGGCCGCGGGCCCGAGGACCGATGCGGTGCAGGTCTACTTGGCGGACGTCCCAGGGGCCCCCGCGAACCTGACGGCGGTCGCGGGGGACGCGACGGCGCGCCTCACCTGGGCGTCGCCCACGGACGACGGGGGCTCGGCCGTGTTGAGGTACATCATCCTGAGGGGCGCGACCGCCCAGGACCTCGTGGAGGTCGCGACGGTGTCGGGCTCGCTGACTGAGTACCTGGACCTCGGCCTGAGGAACTCGCAGACCTACTACTACGCCGTCCAGGCCGAGAACGACGTCGGCGCGGGCGCACCCTCGGCCGTCGTGACCGCGGTCCCGATGCCCCCGCCGGGGAGGCCGGTGCTCAAGGTGGAGCTCAAGGACGATGACGTCGTGCTCACCTGGACGGCGCCGACAGGCGAGACCGCCCCGATCACGGGCTACATCGTCTACCGCGGGCCCAGCCGAGAGCGGCTCGTCATCATCGCGGAGCTGGGGCTCGTGCTCACATACACCGACGAGGACTTCGAGCGGGGCAAGGTCTACTACTACAGCGTGAGCGCGGTCAGCGGCTCCGGCGAGGGCGCGCCGGCCGACCCCGTGAGGCTCAAGGTCGAGCAGGGCGTCCCCCTGTCGACCATCCTCATCGTCGTGCTGGTCATCATCATCTTGGTGCTGCTCGTCATGTTCATCGCCAGGGGGCGGGCCGGCAAGGCGTCTGGCATCGGCGAGCAGCCGAGGGCAGGGGACGGAGGATGAGCGGCGAGCGGTCACCCAGCGGTCGCGACCAACGGGACTAGTCAGATGGTGCGCGGAAGGGGAAATCGGCGGAGGAGGAACATCCATGTCGCGGAGAACAGCGCTTGCGGCCATCATGGGGATGCTGGCATTCCTCCCGCTCGCTCCCGCGGTCCTGCCCGACGTGAACGAATGCTCGACCATTCCGGCCGAACAGGCCCTCGAGGGCCCGGTGCCTGATACCGGCGCCTCGAACACTGGCATCGCTCTCGGACGTCTCCCGTGCTTCTTCACCGAGAACCGCGGCCAGCTGGACGACGGGCGGGTCGCCTACTACGCCATCGGGGACGGCATCTCCGTGGGGTTCACCGCCGACGGCGTCGAGTTCGTCCTGTCCGAGGCCAGCGGCAAGGGGGCGCCCTCGCCGGATGACGTGAGGCCCTCCAAGGTCACCGTTGCCAGGTTCTCGCTGCGGTTCGACGGGGCGGGGCCCGTGAGCCCCCAGGGCAGGGCGCCGCGCGGCCACGCCAGCAACCACCTCCTCGGCAACGACCCGGACCTGTGGGTAAGGGGGGCGAGGGACTTCGACGAGGTGGTCTACGAGGGGCTCTACGACGGCGTCGACCTGCGGTTCTACTTCAGGGACGGAGCGCTCAAGTACGACTTCGCGCTGGTCGACGGCAGGAACTTCGGGCAGGTCCGCTGCCGGTACGAGGGCATCGAAGGCCTGTCCATCGATGCGCTCAGCGGGGACCTGCTCGTCCGGACGCGCGCGGGGACGCTGCGGGATTCGAGGCCCGTGGCCCTCGACCCCTCCTCGTCGACGATGGTGGGCGTCCCCGCGGACTTCCGATTAACCGGCGGGACATCATGGGGCTTCGCGCTTCCGGAGCGGCTCTGCGATGGCAGGTCAGTCACCATCGACCCGGGCCTGGTCTTCGGCACCTTCATCGGGGGGTCCGGATGGGACCAGATGCGGTGCATAACGACCGACGACGAGGGCTACATCTACGTGTCGGGCAACATCGAGTCCCCCGAGTTCAACATAACCCCGGGCGCGTACGATGCCGAGTACCAAGTGTGCAAGGGGGTCGTGCTGAAGCTCGAGCCGGACGGCTCGGACGTCGTATGGTCGACGTACTACGGGGGCAAGAACTACACGGGCGGCTTCCCTCGGTTCAACACGCACTCGAAGACGATTTCCCTGAGGCCCGACGGCAGCATCCTCTTGGTCGGGATGACGGGCCTGTCCGACTTCCCCACGACGGTTGACGCGTACTCGAGGACGAAGAGCGGGCTGAGCGGCACGACGGACCTCTTCATCCTCGTCCTGGGGCCGGACGGCGACGAGCTGGTCTACGGCTCGTACCTCGGCGGCTCCAAGGACGAGACGTGCCGCGCCCATATCCTCGACACCGATGGAAGCCTCCTCATTCTCTGCGATGGATATTCGGAGGACATGCCGGTCACGACCGGGGCGTACTGCACGACCTATACCGGTGGCGGAGATTTGAACCTGATAAGGTTGGACAGTTCCCTGAACAAGGTCCTCTACTGCACATACATGGGCGGGACAGACTGGGAGGCTGTATCCGACTTGGCGATTGACGCCCAGGGGAACGTCTACATCGGCGCCTATTCGAGATCCAGCGACTTCCCCACGACGAGTGGGGCCTTCTGCACGACAGTCGACGACCCGTTCACGAATGGCATCTTCATGATATTCAACCGCACAGGGCATCTCCTGTACTCGACCTACATTGGCGGAACCCGGAACGACTGGGTGACGCAGGTCAAGCTCGCCCCCAACGGCACCCTGTACATCGTTCTGGAGACGGAATCGGACGACTTCCCAATAAAGGGGCCGGGCGCCCACGGCCTTTACGGCATGAGGGACGCGGCACTATTGGTATTCGACAGCGGAATGCGCCTGACCTACGGCACCTGCATCGGGGGGAGTAAGCGGGAGGCGGCCCAGGGTGCTCTCCTGGACGATAGTCGGGGGACGCTCTACCTGTCCATCAGCACGGAATCCTCGAACGTCGCAACGACCCTCGGATGCTACTGCCCGCTACCGGTGAGCACGCCTTTCTACGAATGCATCATCGGCATCAACACGAGCACGCTCAAGACGACCTACAGCACGTACATCTGGAGCGGTGCGTACTGGAATACCCAGGACCCCTACTCGGTCTGGGGCGAGGTCCTCGCCGTCGACCCTGACGGCGCAGTCCTCCTCACGGGCTATACCAATGCCGTGGACTTCCCGACGACGCCAGGGGCGTACTGCATCGAATACCAGGGAGGGTACAACGATGGCTACATCATCAAGCTCGATCCCAGGCCAGTCGAACTCCCCCCTGCCCCGGCCGGCGTGAGGGCGACTATCGACGACGCCCTCGTGAACGTCAGCTGGGAGCCGTACGCTAACATCAGCTATATCACCGTCAAGCACTACGTCTACCGCGGCTACAGCCCCGGCGCAATCAACTCGAGGACGGCCGAGGTAGGCTACGGAGCCGACTACTATGAGGACCGCAACGTCGAGAACGGCGTGACCTACTATTACAGGATCTCGGCCGTCAACGGGGCGGGCGAGGGGCCGAGGTCGGAGACGGTGAACGGCACCCCGATGGGATATCCCACGGCACCGCAGGCGCTCGCGGCCACCTCGGGCGACGGGGCTGTGACCCTGAACTGGACATCCCCCGCGAGCACGGGAGGCGTGGCGCTGCTCGGCTACCATGTCCTGCGGGGATTGGACAGGTCCTCACTGGTACCAATCGCGCAAACCGGGACAAGCACCGGCTACCGCGACACGGCCGGTCTTGAGGTTGGCAAGACGTACCATTATGCCGTCATGGCCTTCAATGAGCGGGGGAACGGTTCATGGAGCAGCGTCGTGCCCTGCAAGGTCACGCGGCCGCCATCCGCCCCCCTCAACCTAGCGGTCGACGCCGGCAACGGGAGCCTCACGCTCACCTGGGACGAGCCCGCCTCGCTCGGCGGCGGGACGCTGCTGGGCTACCAGGTCTACAACGGCACAGAGGGGGGGCCCTTCGGCTTCCTGGGGACGACCCTCCCGACGCAGCGCACCTACGTCCACGTCGGGCTCATGAACGGCCAGCGCTACGTCTACCGCGTGACCGCGACGACGGACGTGGGCGAGGGCGAGGCGGCCGAGGTCGAGGGCATGCCGGGCGGGCCGCCCGGGCGGCCCACCGCAATCGCAGCCCGTGGGGGGAATGGGACCATCGCGCTGAGTTGGGAGCCCCCATCGAGCGATGGCGGTCAACCGGTGATCGGATACCTGGTCTACGGCGGACCCAGCGAGGAGTCGATCACATTCCTCCAGAGGGTGGATGGGTCCACGACGTATCGCCACGTGGCGGAGAACGGGGCGACATGGTACTTCGCGGTCTCGGCCCTCAACTCCCTCGGCGAGGGGGAGCGGAGCGCCGCGGTGCGCGCGGACGCCATGGGCGTGCCCTCCGCGCCCACCGGCCTGACGGGGAGGCTGCTCCCGGCCGGCATAGAGCTGTCGTGGGGCGAGCCCGGCTACACGGGCGGTGCGCCCAACCTCACCTACCGCGTGCTGCGTGGCACCTCGGAGGGCGCGCTGTCGACGGTGGCGGAGGTCGCCATCCACCTGTCATGGCTGGATGAGGACGTCCAACTGGGCACGACCTACCACTACCGTGTGCAGGCCGTCAACCCGAACGGGGACGCTGGGGAGCCGTCCGCCCTCTTCTCAGTGCGGTTCGTCACCGCCACCCCTCCTGGCGCCCCCTCCAACTTGACCGCGCGGGCCGGCAACATGACCGTCCACCTCGAGTGGTCGGCGCCAGCGACCGACGGTGGGTCCCCGGTCATCAGGTACGTCGTGCAGAGGGGCAGGGAGGCCGGCAACCTCTCGGAGGTGGCAATTATCATGGGCCTCAGGTACGACGACTACGATCCCGTCCTCGAAAATGGCGTCACATATCGCTACGCGGTGCGCGCCGAGAACGCCGTCGGCGTCGGGCCCGCCTCCGAGGTCATCCAGGCGAGGCCCCTCCCGCCTCCGGGCAGGCCGGTCCTGACGGCGAAGGCGAAGGGGAGCGACGTGGCCCTGTCATGGACGCCCCCTGCCGGCGAGTACGCGGCTGCCACGGGCTACGTGGTCCTCCGCGGAACGGACCCCCTGAACCTCACGGTCGTGGCCGAGCTGGGGACGGTCACGGGCTACATCGACGAGGGCGTGGAGCCGGGCAGGACCTACTACTACAGCGTGAGGGCGAGGAGTGGCTCGGGCGACGGCCCGGCGTCCGACCCGGTCCAGGTCAAGGTCGAGGGGAGCGTGGGGGCGGCCTCGTGGGTGCTGCCGGCGCTCATCGGCTTGGCCATCACCATCGCCCTGCTCGCGGGCGCGCTGATGATGCGCGGGCGTCGCGGTGGTGCGCCGATCGAGGCGAGCAGGGACGGGACCATGGACCAGGATGGGTTCTGAGAAGGGCGAGCTCACCGATCCTTTTCATGCCAGGCACCCCACGATATGTTTATATACTGACCCTGTCAATTCAATTGGGACCCTGTGGGTATGGGTGGGGGAGATGAGCCGTTCAATCATCATCTTGGGGATTTGTACCGTCCTCGCGCTCTCCTCGCTCGGCCCCCTGTACGGGCCGAGGGACGCGGGCGTCGGGGATTACGCGGCGATAGAGAACGATGCCGAGGCAGCGAGGGAGGTCCCGCGCGACCTCGGCCGGCTGCTGGATGGCGTGTCGGGGGGCTTCGTCGAGAACCGTGGGCAGGTCGCGAACGCGGATGTGAGGTACTACGCCAAGGGCGACCGCCTCACCGTGGGGCTCACGCCGACGGGGATGGTCGTGACCGTGCGCGAGGGGCGCGCGCCGTCGGGGGCCGATGGGGATCCAGACGAGGTCCCATCGCCCCTCGCGTCGACGTTCGCCATCGATTTCGAGGGATGCGCCCCGACCGAGCCACGGGCCCGCGGGGCGGCTGGGCACGTGAGCAACTTCTTCCTCGGCAATGATCCTGAAAGATGGGTCAGGGGCGCACCGAGCTATCCGGAGGTCTACTACCAGGGCGTATGGCCGGGCGTCGACATGCGGTTCTGCTTCAGGGACGGGGCGCTCAAGTACGAGTTCATCGCGGGCACGGGCGCAGATGGCGGGCGTGTCGCCCTTCATTACCGGGACGTCTGCGCGCTCGGTTTGGACAGCACGACAGGGGAGCTGTTGATATCGCTCTCCAACGGGGAGCTCAGGGACTCGTGTCCGATTATCTTCCAAGAAGGCGTGCTCTCGCCAGAAGGTACGGTTGGCGGATTCAAGGTGGACAACTGTAACATGGTCCGTTTCATTCTTCCGGCCGAGTGCAATCCCGCAAGGCCCCTGGTCATCGATCCGGGGCTTGAGTTCTCGACATTGTGGGGAGGGAGGTCCGAAGAGCTCACGGACGACGTCGGTATAGACGAGGATGGGAACGTCTATCTGGTGGGGAACTCGATGTCCGACGACCTCCGGGTGACCCCGGGCGCGTTCAACTCCACGCTCAACGGTCTCAGCGACATCTTCGTAGCCAAGTTCGACCCCACGCTCTCCACGCTGCTGTTCGCCACCTACATGGGGGGTTTCTCCCAGAATGACGAGGCCATGACGCTCAGGGTCGTGCAGGATGACGGCCTCTACATGGTCGGCTACACCGAATCCAGCGATTTCCCCACGACACCGGGCACCGTCGCGCCAATTCCGCTGGGCGGACGTGACATCTTTGTATCGCTACTAAGCCTCGACGGTAGCACGCTTCTCAAGAGCACATTCCTAGGAGGCAATGACCTCGACGTGTCAAAGTCCATCGAGGTCATGAGCAATGGTGATATCTACATCACGGGCCGCACAAAGTCCGCCAACCTTCCCACGACGCTCGGCGCCTATGACCGGACATGGGCAGGTGGGAATAGAGGAGACTGCTGCGTGTTCAGGCTCAACAAGGCGATGGACCGCATCCTCTTCTGCACGTACCTCGGCGGGCCAGGAGAGGAGCAGTACCAGTGTATGAGCATCGACAAGGACGGTAACATCTATGTCATGGGGCAGACACAGTCGAGATTCTTCCCTATCACATCTGGTGCGTTCTGTGCGACGTACAACGGCGGGGACTACGACGGTTTTATATCCAAGCTCAGCCCCGATGGGAGCCAGCTGCTCAGCTCGACGTTCATCGGGGGGAACAATACCGAGTGGCCATGGGACATGGAGTACATGGACAATGGGTCGGTGGTGGTGTCATGGTACTCTCTGTCCACCAACTTCCCGACGACGGGCGATGCATACTGCAGGACGAGCTCGCCCAAGGGAGATATGGTCCTGACGATAATGGATCCGAACCTCACGCGCCTGGAGTATTCTACATTCCTTGGTGGCAGCAGCACGAACCGCGTCTTCCAGCTTGTCTGGGACCAAGTGAGGAGGAATCTCTACACCGTTGGCATCTCGGATGCCCCCTCCCTGCCCTGCACTGTCGGTGCCTACGACACGGTCTACAGGGGTGGCAATGCTGACGTCATCATTGTGGGCTTCGACATGCAATCCTTGTCGCTGTCCTATCTCTCGTACCTTGGTGGAACGGATTATGACACTCAGGGGTATGCCGGTCTGGTGATGGATGCAAAGGGACGCCTGCTCTTCGCAGGGTATACCTCCTCGACCGACTTCCCTACCACATCGAAGGCCAACCGCACGACCAACAATGGCAGCTATGACGCCTACCTTGTCTGGTTCGATCCGACGCCGGTAGGGGCACCCAACCCCCCCACCGGTCTTGTCGCTACGGCGGGCAACGGATACGTCGATCTCTCCTGGACCGTGCCCTTCAATGAGAGCTATCGGTTGGTGGGCCAGAGGATATTCAGAGGCACGACCCCCGGCAATATGGCGAGGCTCGCCGACATCGGGCTCAACGGCGTCTACGTCGACACCGACGTGACGAACGGCGTGACCTACTACTACGAGGTGGCGACGGTCAACAGCGCCGGGGAGAGCGTGAAGACACCGGCCGTCAACGCGACGCCGCTCGGGCCCCCATCCGAGCCCTTGGACCTCGTCGCGACCACCGGTAACGGGACCATCGAGCTCGCATGGCAGCGACCCACCGAGCTGGGAGGCAGGCTCGGCGGCTACCACGTGCTGCGCGGCCTCGCCGCAGACGCGCTCGAACCACTGGCGATGATCGGGCCAACCGAGAGATACATCGACAATGACGTAGGGATGGGCACGACCTACTTCTACGCCGTACTTGCGTACAACGACATGTTCAACGGGACGACGAGCAAGGTCGTCCGCATCAAGGCGCTCGGACTGCCGTCCGCCCCGACCGACCTGGCAGCCGTCCCGGGCAACCACACCCTCGCCCTGTCCTGGTCCGCCCCCGTCGAGGATGGCGGCTCGACTTTGCTGGCCTACTACATCTACACCAGCCCCACGGGGGACGGATGGACGTTCCTGGCAACGGTGCTGCCGACCACGCCCAGTTACAAGCACCTGGGGCTCGAGAACGGCCTCACCTACCACTACCGGGTCACGGCCGTGTCAATCATCGGTGAAGGCCCTCCGGGCGAGCCCGTTGGCGCGAGCCCCATCGGGGCCCCGGGCATGCCACGCGTGGTTGTTGCCACTGGCCTGGATGGTAACATCAGGCTTACGTGGGAGGCGCCCCTGTCCAACGGCGGCAGCATAATCACCGGCTACAGGGTCTACGGCGGCAGCCTGGTGGACGCGCTCGGGCTGCTCCACGCGGGCGATGCGCTCGCGAGGGACTTCACCCATGCGCCCGTCCCGAACGGCGAGACCCGCTACTACGCGGTCTCGGCGCTCAACGCCAAGGGCGAGGGCGAGCGGAGCCCCATCGTCCAGGCGACGACCATGGGCCTGCCGTCGGCACCTCTCGGCCTCACCGCAGCCATCTCGAACGGGACGGTGCACCTCTCGTGGGCGCCTCCAGAGGATGATGGCGGCTCCCCCAGTCTCACCTACAGGGTGCTGCGGGGCACGTCCCCCGACGCGCTCTCGCCCCTCGCAACGCTCGAGGAGGTTCTCGAGCTCACCGACCCTGACGTCAGCAAGGGAGCGTCCTACTATTACGAGGTCGTGGCCATCAACATCAGGGGTGGCGCGGGCTCGCCCTCGGAGGTCGTGAGGGTGGACATGCTGGGTCTCCCGGGCATCCCCGTGAACGTCACGGCCATCGCGAGGGACCGCACGGTGTCGCTCACGTGGGGACCGCCCTCCATCGACCCCGATGCACCCGTCGAGGCATACGCTGTCCTCCGTGGGACCTCCGCGGGGGACTTGCAGGAGATCGCCCGGGTGAGGGTGACGCTCTACGACGACCGGGACCCTACCCTCGTGAACGGCGTGCTCTACTACTACGCCATCAGCGCCATCAACAAGATTGGCGAGGGGACCCGAACATCGCCGGTGCCCGCCAAACCGTTGCCCCCGCCGAGGGCTCCGACCCTGACGGCCAGCGAGGACGACGGCGAAGTGGTGCTGGAGTGGACGGCGCCTACTGGCGATGCGGCCACCGCCACTGGCTACCTGCTGTACCGCGGCACGGACCTGTCCGACCTCAAGGTCGTGGCCGAGCTCGGCACGGTCACGAACTACACGGACTCCTACCTCAAGCCCGGGCAGACATACCACTATCGCGTGCGGGCGACGAGCCTCTCGGGCGACGGGGCGCTGTCCGAGCCCGCCTCGGTCAAGCTCCCCGAGGAGGTCGGGGAGGCGACGTGGCTGATGCCCGCGCTCATCGGGCTCATCATCATCGTCGCGCTGCTAGCGGGCGCGCTGATGATGCGCGGGCGCGGTGGCGCGAAGGGAGGGCCCGAATAGAGGGCGGGCGGCCGCAGGCACAGGCGCGGCGCGCCTCGCCTGGAAGGATAGCCAGGTCCCTCGATTGGGGCACCTTCAAGCGCATTAACGGCGAAAGCCTTTATAGAGGCCAGGTCATAGACACCCCGGGTCAGGCCAGTCCATGGAATCCCCCGTCTCCATGCGAAGGGCGGCGGCCGCGCTCGCGACCATCGCCTTGCTCGCCCTCCCCAGCCTGGCCCTCGCGCAGCCGGGCGCGGGTGGCGCCGTGGGCATCGACACGGCCTGGGGCCCGCCCGAGTATCCGGTCCACTCGCACCTCCTAGTAGTCGCCCCCCGCGACTGGCTCGACTCCATCGAGCCCCTCATGACCTGGCGCGAGCGCACCTCTAACGCGGAGCCGCACTTCCTGGCCCTGGAGGACGCCTACGCGAACGGCACCGGCTTCGACGCCGCGGCGCGGCTCAAGGACGCCATCGCGAGGGCGGCCGTGGCCAACGGGCCCCTCAAGGCCCTGCTCCTCGTGGGCGACGGCGGCGTCGTGCCCGTCCGCCGCGTGTTCGTGAACATCACGGGCTCGGGCGTCGCGTCCGACCCCCTCAACCTCAGGTGGTCCGACGACTACTACGTCGTGGGCACCGAGCGCACGTGGGACAGGGACGGCGACGGGACCTACGGCGAGGACGGCGAGGTGCTCGACGAGGTCGCGCGGGCCCTGGCGTTCGACTCGCCCGCGGTGGGACGCGTCCCGGCGACCAACTCGTTCCAGGTGTCCCAGTTCGTGGCCAAGGTCCTCGCGTACGAGCGCTCGCCGCCGCCGGGCGATTGGTACCGCCGGGCGCTGCTCGCGTCCAGCCTCATGGACGTCCCCAACGTGCTCGACAACCCCTACACGCCCGACACCGACGGCGGCTACGACCCCGCCTCGGACAACGCGTACGAGTCCCACAGGCTTCTGCGGACCGCCCTCGGCGACGAGTGGGACGTCACTTGGCTCTACGACTACCCGTTCTACGAGGGCGGGCGGTGGAACCTCTCGGTCGATACGCTGGACCGCAGCGCCATGGTCCAGGCCTTCGACCGGGGCAACGGCATCGTCTCGATGAACATGCACGGCTACGAGGACTCGACGGGGCTTGCGCACTACAACGGCACGGGCTCGACCAACTACTGGTGGGACTGGAGCACTGCCTACGACTGGCGCGACGCCGACCGGGCCACGAACGGGGGCATGCTGCCCTGGGTCTTCCTGGCCGCGTGCTACGTGGGCGACGTGTCGGCGCCCGGGGGCAGGAACCTCGGGAGGCTGGTGCTAAACCCGGGCGGCGGGGCCCTGGGCATGGTCGCGGGCAACGGCGAGAACTACAAGGGCGAGTTCGAGTACAACGGCTCCTACGGCAACTGGTGGCTCGAGCGCGAGTACTGGTACTTCTACCAAGGCGCCCGGGGCGTGAGCGGCCCCGGGGACGCGCTCGTCGCGACCAAGGCATCCTACCTCGACATGGTCACGCGCGACGAGGTGCCGCACACGCCACTGCTCGATGCCTACTACGCGGCCGACTACCTCTCCTACAACCTGCTCGGCGACCCGCTCACGAGGGTGTGGAGGGACGAGCCCGGCAGCATGCGCGTGGAGGCCATCGAGGACGACGGGCAGGCCTGGAGGACCTCGCATAGGGACGCCATGAGGCTCCGCATCGTCGACTCCGATGGCGAGCCCGTGCCCTACGCCCTGGTCGACGTGAGGTGGGCGGGGGGCTCGGCGGGCGCGCACACGGGCGCGGACGGCTGGTGCAGCCTCGACGTCTTCCATCTGGCGGGCGAGCTCGACACCGTGGTCTGGCATCACGGCCACACTCCCCTGGAGCTCAGGCTGCAGAGGCCCGTCACGGACCGCGACATGGAGCTCGTGGATGTCCGGTGGTGGACGGCGGACGGCACCCTCTACGGCACGCCAGCCTCCGGCGAGGCCGTCAACATCACCGCGGTCGTCGCGTTCCACGGGCGGTACGAGTACAACCAGACGCGCGTCCGGTTCCAGGCGAGCTACGGGGGCGGGCCGTTCGTCGCGCTCCCCCCCGACTCGTGGGTCGCGGTCGAGGGCTTCGGCACGGGGGTCGTCACAAGGACATGGCAACCGCCTCACGCGCCCGGCAGCTGGCGGCTGCGGGTCACGGTCGACCCTGGTGCGCTGCCCGACTGGTTCGAGTCCAACAACGAGCTCGAGGTCGCGCTGTCGGTCATGGGACCGCCCCAGTGGGCCGGCCTGCCCGAGAACGCGACCGTGGACTGCCGTGGCGCGGCGGGCGGACGGCTCTCGCTCGCCCCCTTCCTGAGGGACCCGGATACGCCCCTGGACGGGCTGCGCGTCGTAGCGACCCTGCCCTGGCCAGCGCCGAGGGCGCTCGTCCACGTGGGGCCCGACCTCGTGCTGCGCGTGCGCCCCCTCGATGGCTCGGCCTCCCACTTCCCCGTGGTGCTCACGGTGACTGACGGGACCTACGAGGTCAACGCCACCCTCTACCTGGTCCTCCTGAAGGACGTCCCCTCGGTCCGGCTCGTCGCGCCCGGGACGGTCGAGACGCGCGTGAACGC
>Ga0316630_10000107_pt1 | contig 19999 bp, 27 predicted proteins | sample OWC_May_M1_C1_D6_FD_207658 | JGI IMG/M metagenome (GOLD analysis project Ga0316630, IMG submission 207658) | Wetland soil microbial communities from Old Woman Creek delta, Ohio, United States - OWC_May_M1_C1_D6_A | ecosystem: Environmental > Terrestrial > Soil > Wetlands | place: USA: Ohio...
ACATCAACACCCGGCTGCAGCAGTTCGTCGCGTACCGCGAGGACTCGCAGTTGCTCAAGGGTGACGGCATCGCCCCGAACCTCCGGGGCCTCATCAACACCCCCGGCATCCAGACGCAGGCCAAGGGTGCGGACCCGACCCCGGATGCCGTCCACAAGGCCATCACGAAGGTCGCCACCGGCTCGTTCCTGACCGCGGACGGCGTGGTCATGCACCCGAACGACTGGCAGGACATCCGGCTGCTCCGCACGGCGGACGGCATCTACATCTGGGGTTCCCCCGCCGAGGCCGGTCCCGCCCGCATCTGGGGCCTCAACGTGACCCTGACCACGACCATCACGGAGGGCACCGCGCTCGTCGGGGCGTTCCGCGCGGCGGCTCAGGTGTTCCGGCGCTCGGACATCGCCATGTCGGTCAGCGACAGCCACGCCGACTTCTTCCAGTACAACAAACTGGCCATCCGCGTCGAGGAGCGGCTCGCCCTCGTCGTGTTCCGCCCGTCGGGCCTCTGCACGGTCACCGGCATCTAGCCATGGCGGTCATCGAAGGCACCAGCCGCGGCCTGACGGTCGCGGGCGCACCCGTCGCGGGGACGGATGAGGTGCAGACCATCACCATCACCGGCACCCCGACCGGTGGCACGTTCCGGCTCAAGTTCGGTGACGCAGTCTCCGCGGCCATCGCCTACAACGCGGCGGCGGCAGCGGTGGACACCGCGCTGGAAGCCCTCCCCGGCATCGGCACGGGCGGGGTGGTCTGCGCGGGCGGTGCCCTCCCCGGCGTCGCGGTCACCGTCACCTTCTCGGGGGCGGGCCTCGCCCGTCGTCCGCAGCCGCTTCTGGAAGTCGTCAACGCGGCCCTCACCGGGGGCACCACCCCCGCTGTGGCGGTCACCGAGACGACCCCCGGCGTGGCCGAGACCGGCATCGGCGCTCCCAAGGGCGCGTTGATGACGGACACCGACAACGGCATCCTCTACATCAACACCGGGACCGCCGAGAACCCGGTGTGGACGAAGGTAGGCGTGCAGACCTAGCGGTCGGCTCGCCCGCCTGAGACAACCCGAGGGGTTGCATGGAGAACGTCGAACACACGTTCGCTATGCAGCCCCTCACTCGTTCTATGCACGCTCGCGTGAGCGCCCGTCAGAACGACGGAGCGCGAGAAAGGGGGGGGGCTTGGCCGTTCGCTTTGCCGAGTCAATAAGGTCCGCGCTCCGTCAATCTCGTTCGGGAGTGAGGGGGGTGTCTCGGGGCCATCTTCGGGGTACGCTGTAGCCGGTCGCTCTCGGACGGCTGCATAGAAGCAGGAGGCATCTCGCATGGCTGACATCACCCTGAGCGAACGGGTCTACGTCGATGAGGACGGACGGGCTACCACCGACGAGGCGCGGGGCGCTCGCCTGTGGGGGACCCCCGGACTCGTCGTCAGCGAGGCGGATGCTGCCGCCATCGGCTACGGAGTCAAGGCCGACCCTGAGCCGGTCGCCAAGATGGTCCGCAAGGCACCCCGCAACAAGGCGGTGTCGGGGCCGGGTGGCGACAAGTGAGTGTCGTCACGGTGGCCCAAGTCAAGGAGGCCATCCCCGGCATCGCGTGGTCCGACGACACCATCCAGATGTCCATCGACGCTGCCGAAGCCTCCCTCGACCAGATTGTCGGGCCGTTGGGGTCGGACAGCCGGGTGTTCGTCGGCGGCGTCCCCATCCTGTTCCTGCCCCGTCCCGCGGCCACCATCCTGTCCGTCGTGGAGCATGGCGACCCGGACGTGACCCTCGCAGCCGACGACTACGAGGTGTGGCGTCGGGGCCGTGAACTGCGCCGGGTCAACAGCGGGACCAACCCCGCGGACGTGTGGGCGCGGACCGTCGATGTCGCCTTCCAGCCGCAGGAGGAAGTCGTCCAGCGGGCGGTCACCATCATCGAGTTGGTCCGCATCGACAACACGTACTCGGGCGGTGTCACATCGCGCACGATGGGGTCGTGGTCCGAGACCACTTCGTCGTCGGCGGTGGACCGTCAGAAGGAGCGCGAGGGGGCCATCCGGCGCTACATCACGGCAGCCAATGGAGGGATGGTGTTCGCGTGACGATGCCGTACTTCCGCCACACGGTCAGCGTGGTCCGCCGGGTCATCGGTGCGGAGGACACGTACGGTGTCCCGAGCGCGTCCGAGACGGTCGTGAGCGCCACGCAACCGGCGCTGGTGCAGGAACGGACCGGACGGGAGGTAGCGTCCCCGGAGAACGCGGGCATCGTCGTCAGCGACGCGCTGGTGTTCCTCCCGTGGGGGTCCGACGTGACCACCCGCGACGTGCTGCTTCTCGGGACCACGCGCTACAACGTGCTGTGGGTGCGGGATGCGGGTGGCGCGGGCCACCACCTTGAAGCCGACTGCCAGCGGGTGACCCCCTGACATGGGCAAGGTGAAGGTGTACGAGGCCGAACTGGACCGCATCCGCGAGTCGTTGGCGTACGGGGTCCAGAACCTCATGTTCGCGGTCGAAGCCGACGCCAAGCGGGAGGCACCCGTCCGCGGCGGCTACCGCTCGTTCATGTCCACCAAGCGGGGCAAGGCCGGTCAGGTCCTCATCGGGGGCACCCTGCGCCGGTCCATCCACTCGACCACGTACTACAAGGGCAAGCCCATCGTCGGGGGCACCGACGAGAACGGCAACGCCAAGCCCGACTACTCCGAGTCGGGTGACGGGGACATCGTGGGCATCGTGGGCACCAACTGCTCCTACGGGGCGTTCGTGGAGTTGGGCACGGTCAAGATGCGCGAACGGCCCTTCCTGACTCCCGCGTTCGACGCCAACGCGGCCAACGCGGGGGACCTCATCAACGCGGGCGCGCGACGGAGGCTCGGACGATGATTGACCCGCTGGGCAAGGTGGTCAGCGAAGTCCGTGCCGCGCTGCAAGCCGACGGTGGCGTGTGGCCGGTCACCGTTCGGGGTGGAGGACGCTACGAGGGAGACGCCACGACCTCGGGCGACACCCCACCCCTCGTCATCATCCGGCGGCTGACGCGGCTCCGGTCGGACTACGGGACGGGTCGCTTCCGCCTGTCCGCGGTGTCCTACGGGGACACCCGCCCCGACGCGGCTGCGTTGGCGGACCGGGTGTCCGACGCGTTGCACGACATCGGGCCTCGACTGTCCCTTGCGGGTGTGGCAATCTACATCTCGCGGGAGGAAGTCGGTGCCCAAGCGGGGGAGGACCCCGACACACGATGGCCGTCTGAGACTGCCATCTACATCGTCCACGCGGCGGCTCAGGCCGTCACGTCGTAGCACCGGGCGGGGAAGCCGCCGGGGGCAAGGAGGATTAGGGCACCATGCCGGTCACCGCACAGACTTCCAAGGAAGTGTTCATCGGCGCGGGCGAGGTCTACGTCGATGACCAGCCGGTCGGGGCGACCACGGAGAACAACGTGTTCCGGGTCGTGCAGGAGAAGTTCGCTCCCGAACTGAACGGGACCCCCGGTCCGCTGGTGGACCTCGACTACATCCAGATGGAGACCGCCGAGTTGGAGGTGTCCATCCCCGAACTCGACCCCACCAAGTTGTCCTACATGGTGCCGGGTGCCACGTCGGTCGCGCAGGACGCCACGGGCATCCCCACGGGCGGCGGCGGGTCCACGACGCTCGCGGCGGGGTCCACCGTCGGGGCCACCAACATCAAGGTGACTGCCATCACCAACTTCGCCATCGGTGACGTGGTACAGGTCGGCGCGGCAGGGGAGCGCGAGTTCCGCAAAGTCACGAACGTCGGCACCGCCGGGGCGGGTGGCACGGGCATCGACCTCAACTACGGCCTGTCGCTGGCGCACGACAACCTCGACCCGCTGGTGGAGGTGGACGCCACCACCCTCGCCGCGGACGTGCCCGCCGGGTCCACCAACGTCAAGGTGGCCTCCGTCCTCGCCCTCGTCGTGGGCGACTACATCCGGTTCGGGTGGGGCGCGGATTGGGAGGTCCGCAAGGTGACCTTCGTGGGCACCACGGGCGCGGGCGGGACCGGCGTGTCCTTCAACGAGCCGACGCAGTTCGTCCACCGGTCCGGGGACATCCTGCTGGAACAGACCAACGAGGGGTCCAGCCTCATCACGTCCACCGCGGGCGTGTCCCGGCGGCTCCCGTCCACCGCCTACCACAAGTGGGAACTCCGGGTGCCGGGTCTGAACGGACGCGAGGTCCGGTTCACCATCACCAAGGGCATCATGACCGAGAACGCGGAGTACGAGGCCGCGGACGATGGGGCGCTCGCCCCGCGCCTGACCATTCAGGCACGGTGGGACCCGGCGTCCATCACCACGTCCCCGTGGTCCATCGCCAAGATTGGCCCGACCGCCTAACCGGCGGGCGGCGTAGCAGGAGCGGGGGTCATGGCAGACAACCGGTCGGATGCCGACAAGTTGGCCGGGGTCATCCCGGTGCGATGGTCGGACAGCAACGGGCGCGGCACGGTGCGCAAGGTCCCAACCTTGAAGCGCCGTGCTGCGCGCGAGTGGAAGGAAGCACTCGCGTCGAAGTTCGGGACGGTGGGCACGCTGGACGTGTCGGAGATGTCAGCCATCGGTGGTGCCCTCAACGTGGGGTCGGACGTGGTGGCGGACCTTGTCATGTCGTACGACGTGACGGGTGCGCTGGGCGACCGGGACCACATCGAGGAACACATCGACGACTCCCAACTCTACGATGCGCTCAGGGCGATGCTGGAGGTGTCGTTCCCTTTCGTGAGCGACCTCCGGTCCGCGCTCGGGGAACTGCGAGGTCTGTTGGTGCAGCCGAACTCTACGAGTTCGCCCTTGCCCATTGGCACCTCGACCCCGACGCCCTCGACACCCGACTAGACGACGCGCAACTGGAAGCGTTGTGGACGGCGGGTCAGGACCGCATCCGGCGGGAGCACGATGACATCCTGACCCTCACCCACATCGGGACGAGGGAAGGCATGACGGACGTGTACGTGGCCTTGAAGCGGTTGCGGCGTCGCGGTCGGCCCGCGTCCATGCGGGGTCAACAGCACGGCTTGACGGGGGCGGAACTGGAGCACGCGGTGGACGCACTCGGGTTGACGTTCCCCGGTCGGGTGACCGAGGTGGCGGCATGACGCAAGTGGCAGACGCCTACGTCCGCTTCCTCGGGGACACCACCCAACTCGACAAGACGTTGAAGGCCGACGCGGCACGGGCGGCGGACCAAGCGGGCACCACCGCCGGGTCCCGGTTCGGGGGCAAGTTCGCCACCGCGGCCAAGGCGACCGTGGGCGGGTTGGTCGGCGGGGCGTTGGCGGGCGCGTTCAGCATCGCGGCACGGGGCGCGGCTGAGTTGGACACGGCCACGGCCAACTTCGCTGCCGAGGTGGGGGCCACCGCGGAGGAAGCCGAGTCGGCGCAGCGGTCCATCGGCGCGCTGTACAAGACCAACCTCGCCTCCTTCGATGAGATTGGCACCACGCTGTCCGCGTTGCGGACGCAGATGGGGCTGACGCAGGACGAGGCCGAGGCCACGGCTCAGTCCATGCTCGACTTCGCCCTCGCCACCGGGCAGGACGGGGCGTCGGCGGTGTCCGCCTTCGATGACATCCTCGACTCGTGGGGCCTGACGGCGGCGGACGCGGCTGGCCTCATGGACCAACTCATCGTCAGCCACCAGAAGTTCGGCGGGTCGGTGGACGCCAACCAAGCCACCCTCGCGGCGTTGGCCCCGGCCATGAAGGCCGCGAACATGAACATTGACGACGGCATCAGCCTCCTCAACCTGTTCGGGGCGAAGGGGTTGGACGCCAACACCGCGTCGGCGGCGTTCGCCAAGGCCCTCACCAAGGTCAAGTCCCCGAAGGAGTTGCAGGACCTCATCGCGGACATCAGCGCCACGGAGGACCCGTTCATCCGGTCGCAGAAGGCGGCGGACCTGTTCGGGGCGCGGGCGGGCGCGAAGTTGGCGAACGCGCTGGCCGGGGCGAACCTTGACGACTACGCGGTGTCCATCACGGACGCGGCGGGGGCCACACAGGCGGCGGCGGACACCATCGAGTCGTCCGCCACCAACCAGATTCAGTTGGCGTTGAAGGGCATCGGCGGGACGTTGGCCGAGGTGGGCCAGAACTTCGGCCCGTTCATCATGGGCTTCTCGATGCTCCTGCCTACCCTGACCCCCATCATCACGTCGCTCGGCGCGGCGTTGGGCGGGCTGTTGGCTGCGGCCATCCCGGTCGGCATGGCGCTCCTGCCGGTCATCATCATCGGGGCCATCGTCGCGGCCATCGCGGTCCTCGTCCTCAACGAGGACATCCGCAACGCAGTCTTCGGCTTCATCGGCGGCGTGTTGGAGTGGATTGGCGAGGCGTTGGGGACCCTCCTGCAAGTGTTGGGGGACGCGTTCAGCGCCGCCTTCAACGCGGTGGGGCAGTTCGTGTCGGACGCGCTCGCGGCCATCGGCGGCATCCTGCAGACGGCCATCGGCCTGTGGGTCGAGTGGGTCCTGTTGTGGCCGTTGAAGGTGCTGGAAGCCCTCAACATGGTCGTCGGGTTCGTGGTCGAGTTCGTCGGTCAGGTGTTGCCCATCGTCGGCAAGTTCATCGGGGACGTGGTGGCGTTCTTCCTGTCCATCCCCGGCAAGGTCGTCGGCATCATCGGGTCGCTCGCGGGCACGTTCGCGCGCGTGGGCGCGGCGGTGCTGGGCAAGGTGGTCGCGTTCGTCGGACAGGTCATCTCGACGCTGTTGGGGATGCCGGGGAAGGTCGCGGGCCAACTCATCAGCGCGTTCGGCAACATCGCGAAGCGGATGGTGGACGCGTTCCTCGGCTTCATCAAGGGCATCCCCGACGCGGTGGGCAACATCCTCGGCGGCATCGGGGACTTCGTGGGTGGCCTCATCCCCAAGTTCGAGACCGGGGCTGTCAAGGTCCCGCGGGATATGCTCGCCATGGTCCACGCTGGCGAGATGATTGTGCCCGCCAACGAGGCCGAGGCCATCCGGCAGGGGCGCGGGGCGCTGTCCATGGCCGAACCGGTGGCAGCGGCGGGCGTCGGCAACGGCACGACGGTCAACGTCTACAACCCGGTGCCCGAACCGGCCAGCACGTCGGTCACCCGCGAACTCAGGAAGTTGGCCTACATCGGAGTGCCAGCATGACCCCGAGAGAACCACGGAGCGCGGACTTCTCCATGGCGGCAAAGCGAACGGGCCGGGGCACGCGTAGCGCGGCGCTCCGTCCGTCTACGGGGCGCTCAGCATGACTACCATCGCGGTCGCACCTGACCGGTGGACGTTCGACGGCACCGACCTGTCCTCATACGCCACCATGGTCCGGTCCATCGCGGGCGCGGAGGACCTTCCTGACCTCCGGGGCGACAACGTGGCCGTGCCGAACCTCCCCGGACGGCGGTGGGCGTCGAAGTTGCCCGATGCCCGCCGGTTCGCCCTCGCCCTCCACGTGACTCCCATGAACGCGTCCGGTGGGCTGACCGAGGCCACACAGGCGCGTCAGGCACAGGCGAACATCGACGCGCTGCGGACGCTGTTCAGCAAGCCCGGTCGGCGGTCGCTCGTCCACGTCCTGCCCGACGGGTCCAGCCGCACGGCACAGGCCGAGGCGGTCGGGTTCGCGGTCAACCCCGAGGCGGGTCGGCACGCGTGGTCCTGCGTGGTCGACTTCCTGCTCGCTGACCCCCACTTCTACGGGGCGAACGTCGTGGACACGGCGCGGTCCATCGCGGCATCCCCCACAGCCTTCGCGTTCGTCAACCCCGGCAGCGACCGGACCAACGGCATCGTCCTCGACTTCACCGGCCCCATCGCCAACCCCCGCGTGACCAACGGGACGAACGGCATCTACGTCGAGTGCCTTGTGACGGTCGGGGCGGGCCTCCACCTCGTCATCGACTGCGCGAAGTTCACCGCCCTCAACGACGGGGTTCAGGCCATCGGGTCCATCCGCCACAGCGGCGACTTCCGGTGGCTCATCCTCGAGCCGGGTTCCAACGCGCTGTCCGTGACGGCCACGTCCCCCGGTGGCACACTCACAACGACCGCAACAGCCCCGTACCACGGGTGAGGTGACCCATGCCGTACACCGCGCTCCCTGACCGCAGGATGCCCTACGACAACGACGGTTCTCAGGTGGGCCGGTACACGTCGGTCAACGGCATCCTGTCGTGGCTGTCCAGCGGCGAACGCATCGAGTTGAACGACCACGACTACGCCAACGTGACGTGGAGCCTCATGTACTCGGCGCGGGACATCGGGGCCATCGTGTTCTTCCCCGAGACGCGGGAGGTCACGGGCATCTACGCGTGGGTGCAGGACGACGGTGGCGCGGGGTCCAATCAGCCCATCACCGGGGTCCAAGGGTCCACCGACTCCGTGAACGGCCTCGACGGGTCGTGGGAGGCCGCGTCGATGCCGAGCGGCTACCCCGGCTACGCGAACGACTACTACTGGCGGTCGGACATCAAGCCCGTGTCGTTCACCGGCCCCAAGCGGACGGTCAAGGCGTTCCGGTACATCGTCAACGACGGCATGGTGTACTTCTACATCCTGCATCTGTATGGCGAGAAGGCCGCGGGGCAGACCCCCGATGATGTCATCTTCATCAACCACGACGACACCCCCGGCGTCGAGTTCACCGCCCCCGAGGACTTCGGGGACCAGCCGCTCGGGACCACCGTGGTCAGGCAATGGCGGCTCAAGAACACGTCAGCCACCAAGACCGCTAACACCATCAACATCCAATGCAACGACTCGGACTTCTCCATCTCCGAGGACGGGGTGAACTGGGTGGTGACCATCAACCTCGCCTCGTTGGCTGCGGGTGCCGAGTCCGCCACGTACTACGTCCGGTGCGTGACCCCCGCCGTGGGCGCGCTCCTCGGCCCGAGGCATTCACGCATCGTCGTCACCGTGGCGTCGTACACCTAGGAGGTTGACATGGCCCTTGCGAACGCGTCCGCGGTGGCGGTGGGGTCCGCCACGTGGACCACGGTGGCGACCGTCACCGGGGACGGCACGAAGCAACTCATCGGTGCTGCCCTGTCATGCGATGACGCGGCGGTCGCCTTCCAGATGCGGGTCCAAGTCAACGGGTCCAACATCATCGCCCCCATGAACGTCCCGGCGGGGCAGACGGGCGTGGTCTACGACGCACCCACGACGGTCCCCAACGCGCAGACGGCGGTCGTTCAGGCGTACCAAGCCAGCGGTTCGTCCAAGAACTTCTCCGGCTCTCTGCTCGGGTCGTAGCGCCATGATTGGCGCGGTCAACGTCCAGCCCGGTCCCCGGATGGCGGGGGCGTTCATGGCGTGTGTCCGCACCTTGCCCGTGTCCCCCGCGTCGGGGGCCACCAACACGTCGGGCACCGTCCAACTCCAAGCGAAGAACCTCGACCCCTTCAAGCGGTCGGGGTTCGTGTCGTTCCAGTTGGACCGGGCCGGGACGTTCACCTCGCCCGACGCGCAGACATCCCCCAACGTGGCCGTGGTGGGGTGGGCGGACGTGCCCGCGGCATGGACCTCGACAGCCATCCAGAACGGACGGTGGTACTGGCGGGCGCGGTCGTGGGGCGTCAAGGTCGGGGCGGGTCCCGGCGTCACGGGCCGCTACATCTCCGCGGTCCCCTTCGAACAGGCGGGCGGGGCGGGCATCCCCCGGTCGCTCTACCTCTACGTCAACAAGGGGATGTGGGACCGGGTGCCCGCGGTCGGGGACAACGCGCGCGACCTGTACCTGTACGTCAACAAGGCCCTCTACTCCAACGTCATCTTCATCGAGTCGCGGTCGCTGTACCTCTACGTCAACCGGGCCATGTACTCGGGCGTCCTCATCGGCGGGTTGTCGCGGTCGCTGTACCTCTACCTGTCGGCCAAGGACGGCGAGGTGTTCCCCTACCTCAACCACATCAACCCCGAGGAGCAGTACGAGTTGGGTCAGGTGGACCTGTACGGGGACGGGTTCGGGCAGTACCTCGACGCCACGCTCGCGGCCACCATCACCGTGTCCAGCGTCAACGGGGGCAACGTGGCGGACAACGTGAAGGACCGCACGTCCGCCGAGTGGCAGTCCACGTCGGGCGCGGCGGCGTGGGTGCGGTTCACGTTCGGCGCAGCCAAGCGCATCGTCGCCATCGCCTTGGAGGGGACCATCGCCAACAGTTGGGGCATCCCCCGCTTCAAGTTCGACGACGCCTCCCAGCAGGACGGCACGGTCACGGTCCCCGCCGGGACGGCGGCAACGCGGGATGCTCAGTTCCCCGTCGGGGCGCGGCGTCAGGTGTACTGGCTGGCGACTCCCAAGGTGTCCACCTACGTCGAGGTCGCCATCGCGTCGGGTGGGTCGGGGACCAACCGCGGCTTCTCGGAGGTGTACGTCATCGAGGAAGCCGTCCCGGCACAGGCCGCGGAGACATCGCGGGCGGTGCTGAACCTCGCGCTCCCGTCCGAGCAGACCATGGGCATCGTGGCGTGGCTCAACCGGTCCCCGAACTGGTACCCCGCCAACGGTGGCGTGGCCCCGCTCCCTGCCGCTACTGTCACGGTTCCATCCGGGGCCGTGTCGGGCCTCGTCTACGTCGAGGAGTCAACCTAGATGCCGGGCATCCGCACGTCCGAGGGGAAGTACCTCGAGGTCCTGCAACCGGGCGCGCTCGTCAACCTCCCCATCGAGATTGACGTGTACGACGGGGGCAACCCCGGCACCATGCTCGCCACCATGGAGGCGGCGTTCGACGCGTCGCTCCAAGTCGAACTCAGCGAGGTCGGGTCGGGCCGGTTCAGCATCCTGCGGTCGGACGAGAAGGCGACCCCCGCCATCCTCGCGCGGGGCAACCTCATCAAGGTCAAGACCGGGGGCGTGTACCGCGGTTCGTGGTGGGTCGAGGAACCGTCGGAGACCCTGACATCCACGCGCGAGGCGTCGGGCGAGGCGCACGTGTTGCAGGGGCGCGGGGCGTTGGCGTACTTGGAGCGGGCCACGGTCTACCCGCCCGTGTGGCCGACCCAACCCGGCGCGTTCCGGTCCGCTCAGCACGCCTACAACGGCGCGAGCGGGGCCACGACGGTCACGTGCGGCAAGCCGTCGGGCACGACCAACGGGGACGCCCTCATCGCCGCTGTGGCGTTCGTGGGCGGGTCCACCAAGACCATCGCCCCACCGTCCGGGTGGCGGGAGTTCCGGCGGGTCAACTACGGCACCACGCTCGGGGTGGCGTACTTCGTCAAGCAAGCCGGGTCCAGCGAACCGGCCTCCTACAAGTGGGCGTTCACCACCACCACCGTCGCGTCCGTCAACATCCTCGCCCTCTACAACGTGTCGCTCGACTACACCACCTACGGCTTCGCGTCCGCGACGCAGGGCAGCGGCACCGCCATCAAGCACCCGTCGCTGAACATCGGCACGGTGGACGGCATCGCGCTCACCTTCGCGGCAGCCAACGCGGGGACCGGCATGACTGCCCCGACGGGCTACTTGGAGGCCACCGACGACGCGCAGGGCGGGGCGCGGCTGCAGTCGTCCTACGTGTCCCCGGTGTTGGGTGACACGGGCGACGTGTTCACGACGAACAGCGCCAGCGGCGGGTGGGTCGGGGCGCACATCTTCATCCCCAACACCGCCTCCAATGACGCCACCTTCGCGGGCGAGACTCCGGGGGCCATCCTCGCCACCCTCATCGACCGCGCGCAGTCGCGCGGGGCCATCGGGGACCTGTCCTACGACTTCGACGGGGTGGCGGACTCGCAGGGCCAGCCGTGGGCGGACACGTTCGACTTGTCGTTCCATGTCGGCACGTCGTTGCTCGACGTGTGGCGGCACCTCGTCAGCCTCGGCATGGAAGGCGAGTGTTCGCACGACCTGAAACTGCACGCGTACGTCAACCGGTCGCGGGACAAGACGGGCGATGTCATCTTCCGCAAGGGCTACCACTTCCTCGGGGACGTGGCGAACAACTACCACTACGCGGGCCTCCGCACCCGGTTCCTTGTCGAGGGGGCGGGCGGGCGCGTCATCGAGGTCACCAACCCCACGCTGGAAGCCGACCCGCTCATCGGTCGGCGCGAGGGGTTCCTGTCCATGGGGACATCCGACTCGGCCACCGACCTCTCGCGCGCGGGCACGACGGCGCTCACGTCGTCGCAGTTGCAGGACCAGTCGCGCACCATCCCGGTAGACCATGGCCTGTTGACGGACGGTCGCTACGAGCCGTGGGAGGACTACCGACCCGGCGACTACGTGGGCATCGACCCGGACGGGACCGGGTTGGCGTCAGCCGAGCGGGTGGTCGCCATCACCATCGCGCAACGGGACGTGCTGGACTACACGGTCACGCTCGACCTCAACAGCGTGACGTTGGAAGCCCTCGTCAAGATGAAGCGCCAGATGGACGCCATCACCGGGTCCGGGTCGGCGTCCGTCGGCGGGGCGGGTTCGTCGCTCGGGTTGGGGTCCACCCCGTCGGGGACCACCGGGGCCAGCGGCACCGTGTCGGCGGCGTCGGGCGACACCCCCGGCTACCTCTACGACAAGTTGGACGTGGACAGCCCGCTCGCCAAGGTCCTCGGCGGCGTGACGGGCAACCGCACCGTGGCCCTGTCCGTCGGCACGGGGACCAAGGACGGCACCAAGTTCCTCCGCGACGATGGCGTCTGGTCCGTCCCCACCGTGCCGTCCGGGTCGTTCGTCGCCTACAACGTCAACTCCAACACGGCACAGGCCGTCACCGACGGAGCGCCCTACTACGACATCCCCGGCCTGTCCATCGCCAACGTCCCGGCTGGCACCTACCTCGCGTTCGTCGGCATCACCATGAGTTCCAAGGGCGGCACCGTGCGCTACCAACTCACGGACGGGTCCAACGCGACCTTGTGGCCGGTCGGGTCCACCAACTGGAACGCGGTGGCGAACAGCGATGGCGTCCTGCAAGCGGCGTTCTCCGGTGTCATCACGACGGGCAGTACGCTTACCATCAAGGTCCGGGGCGCGGCGGTGTCATCGGTCAGCAACTACACGGTCTACAGCCGACATCTGACACTCATCAAGGTGGCGTAGGAGGCAACCCATGGCACGTAGCGAGGTGGCGGGTCGGGCGTCCGACGAGGTGCGTGCCCGCAAGGTCGAGGACCCGGACGGGGACGCATGGCACGCGGCGGCACGGTCCCGGTGGGTCGGGTTCATGGACGCGGCGGAAGGCGACGCGAGGCGGGCCGAGGCGGCGTGGGCCACCGACCCCGAACCGCTGCCCGACTTCGACGCCAAGCGGTCGCCTCACGTGACGAGGCACGCGCTCGGGCGGTTCGTGCAGCAGCGGTCCACCGGGGTCGTTCACGACCTCTACAACGCGACCGACGCGTGCGACGTGGACGCCATCCCCGACCCCACGTACTTCCACTTCTGGTCCGAGGTCACGGCGGACGCCACCGTGGACACTCCCTGTGACCTGTGCATCCCGTAGATGTCCAAGTCGAACGGGTGGCGCTCGGGGCATGACCCCATCATCCGGTGGCTCCGAACCGGGGCGACCGTGGCCTTCATCGTGGTCGCGGTCATCGTCGCCCTCGACCGTGAACGGGACGCGTCCTCGTTGACGGCGGCGCTAGGGTTCATCGTGGGAGCCGTCCTCATCCTGTTGGGCTACGCGAGCATCATCCGGCTGCCGTACGTGGGGACGCGCGAACCGGAGAAGCGCGAGGATGACCCGTGACCTCGATGGCGCACCTGTCCCTGACGTTGGCGGTGGTGTTCGGCCTGACCACGCTCGCCATCCTGTACCTCGCGGGGCGTGATTGGTGCCGGTTCCGCGACGAACGGGCCGCTCGGTCCGTCCTCGTCGCGCTCATCCTTGTCGCGGCGGCGGTCGGGTCCATCGCGTCCGCCTACGGGCTGTTCCTCATGGTGACCCAACGGACCGCACCCAACGACCCCGTGGTGTTCGCGGGGGCGGTGGCGCGGATGGCGATGGTGACGGGCGGGGTGGCGTACATCGTCGGCTTCGTCCGCAGGAGGAAGCGATGACCTACGCACCCAAGACCCTGTCCGCGTTGATGTCGTTCTGGACGGCGCAGGGCGGGGTCAACCTCGGCATCGTGGGCAACACGTCCCACACCAAGGGCTACCACCTCGGCAAGGACCGCATCTTCGACGGGTCGGGTCCCGGCATCGGGTGGGACGACTACAGCGTCAAGACCGCCCGCGACAAGGCGGGCCTGACCAACGCGGCGTCGGCGGTGGACCTCGGGAGGCTCGACGGGTCGCTGTCGAAGTTGTGGACGTTCTCGATGTGGCTCGCCAAGGAGTGCATGGCGGGCAAGGCCGACACGCAGGACGTTCGCGAAGTCATCTTCTGGGACCCGAAGGCCGGTCAGGTCGTCGGGTGGTCCGACCTCGCCCCCGGTCGCCTCATCCCCGGCTACGGGGACGCCAGCCACAAGACGCACACCCACATCTCCTACTACCGGGACAGCGAGTCGCGCACCAAGTTGCCCCTGTTCCGGCGCTACCCACCGTTCGTCGTCACCCCACCAACCCCGGAGGCTGATGTGCCCACCCTGTCCCAACCGACCCCCGGCTACCGCGCCAAGTTGAAGGCCACCGCGAACGTCCGCACGGCCCCCAATCTGAACGGCACCCTCATCCGAACAGTCCCGGCGGCGGGCGAGGTGTGGCAGGGCGTCGGCGCGTCCGTCGGGTGGGTCAAGGGTGGCGTGGACCCGGACGGCGGGTCCGACCAATGGCTGACCCGGTGGTACCAGAACCGCTGGGAGTACACGGCCAAGTCCAACGTCATCGAGGGGCCGACGGCACCCGTGGCGGATTGCACCGCGGCGGTCGCACAGGCCACCAAGGACGGCTACGCGAAGGGCGTGGCCGACACCAAGGCCAAGGCGAAGGCGGTCCACACCGTCACCGTGGTCTACGAGTAGGAGGGAACACATGGGAGGCGACCTCGCCACCACGGACCTGTTGACTGTCGCGGGTGCGACGGTCGTGGTGTCCATCATCGTCGGCGTCGTGCTGCGGGCGCTGAACCTGTCCCCGGAGTCGAAGGACCGGTTCGGCCCGCTCATCGCCATCGGCATCGGCGTCGTCGTCGTCGGCGCGGCGGCGCTGTACAGCGGGGCGGACATCGGCCAAGCACTCCTGACCGGCCTCCTAGCCGGGTCGGCGTCCATGGGCCTGTACGACACGGTGAAGTCCGTCGCCACGTCCGCACGCGGAGGCGGCTGACCCGTTCCATGGGGCCGGGGCGGACACCCCCGCTCGTCCCGGCCCCACCCAGCCCGTCCAGAACGCACGGAGCGCCGCGTTCGTCCCCGAAGTGGTCCGAACACCCACGGACCGGGACGGCGCGGCGCTCCGTCGTTCCTACGGGCGCTGACGTTTCACGTGAAACACCGGGTGTAGTCCCGTTCCGCACGGATGCCCGTGCGGTCACCCCCACACTCTCGCGGACCCCGACCGTGGCCGGGGTCCGTCGATGTTCGCGGGGAGGGTTGCCCGCGTCCCGTGTGGGGTCACCCCACGATGTCGGTGCCGACGATGCGGTTGAGTTCGCGGTGGACCTTCCACGACTCGGACACGTTCGACACCTCGTCGGCGTTGACCTCGCCCGTGTCGTTGGCGATGGCGAGGGCTTCGGCCTCGGTGTACGCGTCCACGATGTACGTGTAGACGATGACCACGCGCTTCGTGATGGTGTACCGCTTGACGGGGCGGGTCTTGGGGGCGGGGGCCGGGGCGTCCGCGGCGGCGTCGGCGGCGGCGGCGGCGTCCACCGCGTCGATGGCGTCCGTGGCGTCGATGTTGGCGACGACGGCGGCGGCGTCCTCGGTGGTCGGGGTGGCGGCGGTCTTGCGGGCCATGTCGGGTTCTCCTTGGTGTTCCGGTCCCCGGTGCGTCCGGGGTTGAGACGATTGGACAACAGGTCGGGTTGACGTGTCAACCCCTAATCTCGAGCGAAGTTCACCGGTCGCCATAGGCGTACCGCAGTTCAAGTTCGGACATCCCGCACGGGCACGCGTCCTCCCCGCACGTCCCCGCGCGGTTGTGGGCGTCGTAGGGGTGGGCGCACCCGGCGCACACGTCCTCGTCGTGGCACAGGCACGCGCTGTCGTCGCAGCACTCCTGCCGGGTGTTGGGGTCCAACAGGTCCCCGGACTTCATGCACCCGCACGTGGGGCACACGATGGCGTCCGTGAAGGCGTCGAAGGGGAAGATGCGGCGGTACGCGGTGTCGAGGTCGGCGGCAACGCCCTTGACGAAGATGACGCGGAGGGGGGCGAGGGCGGGTTCGCGGGTGGCGGTCATCGGAGTCTCCCGTGGGTGGTGGTGGGGGCGGGCGACCCGCCCCCGGTGGTGGATGGTCAGCGGACGCCGACCCGGATGCCGCGGGCCTCGCGCCATGCGGCGGCAGCGCGGACCCAGATGGGCTGCATCACGTCGCGGGCGACGGCGGACCCGAACGCGCCCCGGATGTCCTCGCGGGTGCGACCCGACACGATGTTGGTGCCGCCGAAGTCCTCGCGGGCCTCGTAGCGGACGATGCGACCGGTGTACCGGTCACGGATGACGCGGACGGTGGCGCGGGTGGACTTGAAGTCGCCACCCTCGTCGTCGTAGGCCGCTGCCCACACGGGGTAGGTCGCCAGCCGACCGCGGGCGTCGAACGTGGCCCCGTTGTCGGGGAAGTGCTCGTTGGCCCACACGTTGTCGGAGGTCTCGATGCGGAGGGTGGTCACGGTCCCGTTGTGGGAGGAGCGGTAGGTCCAGTTCGTCGTCGCCATCGTCGGTGTCTCCGGTGTTCGTCCGTGGCGTCGTGCCGCGGTTCGTGAGACGAACAGTACGGGCTGCGTGTTGTCGCGTCAACTCCCTAAGTTGACCAACCGGGCGACGAAGATGAGAACCCACCACAGCCACCGTAGACTCCCGTTCATCTCGACGGAGCGGGGCGCTACGGGCGTGGGCATAGCATCGGGGCGGGCCGTGGGCGAGGGCCGCGCTCCGTGGCCCTCAGCGGCGCTCACGCGAACGTGGACGACGCCGCGGGACAACGGGGCCAGCCGCCGGAAGGCCGCGGGCGACAGGTCGAGGACGGTGGGCACACCCCGGCGGCTCCCACAGGCGCACCAATCCCTGAGCGTTGCGTCCACGCACCGGTCCCCCGCGCACACGCGCACGCGCGACCCCCGCCAGTCGCCATGTCGGAGGGATGGCCCCGCGGCAGCGTAGAGGCCGGGGCCGTCGTCGTACCACGTCGCCACCCCGTCGGTGGTGCGGTGGCCCGCCACCGCCGTCCCCTGCCCCGAGACCAACAGCAGGACGACGGCGGCGGCGGTGGCGCGGCGGACGGTCACCCGTCCGCGCGCTTGTGGAGTCGCTTGGACTGGCATGGCCCGCAGGGCAGTTCCGCGTACCCCGCGAGCAGCGCGGCACCGGACGCCTGAACGGTGGACCCGCACGTCAGGCACTTCCACCGCGGCAGGGCGGCGGCGGCATCCTCACGGAGCGGGCTGACGAGGTGGTACGTGGCCTGATGGCCCTTCTTGCCGTCGGTGTCGATGTCCAAGCCCTCCCCGTGGCGCAGGGTGTGGATGATGGCGGCGGTCCGGGTGATGCCGTGGGTGTAGGTCATGTCGTGGGCGGACACCCGCCCGTCCGTGACCAGCACCCGGCGGACGAACGCCGCCTGAGTCTCGTCCGCGTCCTGCCGATGGTCGCACATGGTCAGCCTCCCAACGTCCAGATGAGTAGGTAGATGGACACCATCAACGCGACGAGGACGACGCCCTCGGCGGCGGTGGTGGCGATGGTGCGGATGGCCCGCCCCCGGCGGTAGGACGCCATGGGGCGGGCGTGCTGGCGGCGGTTCACGCGGGGACCGCCTGAGCGCGTCGCTCGCGGGTGGAGCGGACCGACGTGGGCCAGTCCCGCCCGTACACGTCGCGGAGGGCGAGGCGGGCGTCACGGGTCATCGGGCGACCCGCCACGGCATCCTCGTAGGCGTCGGACGCGACCGCGCGGCGGTGTTCGCGCTTGGCCTCGTCCATGTCCCGGCACCGGTCGCACCGGTAGTACCGCTCGCCGTGGCCGTTGCAGTAGCCGCGGGCGCGCGGGTGGACCGCGATGCACGACGAGTCCTTGCCGTCCCACGTGGCCGCGAGGCCCTGCGCGAGCAGCGCGTCCACGATGGCGGCGCTGTCCCCGCTGTGCTGCAGCCACAGGGTCGAGGTGATGTCCCGGCGGTCATCGTCCCACGACCGCCACGACTGGACGTTGAAGCCGACGAGGCCCTTGCCCGACCCCTCGGCGCGGGCACCCGCGTCTGCCCACATACACGACGAGCAGCAGAACCGCCCGAGGACCGTGACGTGCGACCGGCGCAGCGACTTGAAGGCGGCGGCGAGGCGTTCGCGGTCGTCGCGGTCGTCGTCACCGACGGGCTGGATGGTGAGCGGGATGGTGACCGCGCGGAGGGCGACATCGTGCCCGCCCGCGAGGGCGGTGTAGAGGCGGCGGACGGCGGTGGCCCGGTCCGCGTAGGACTGGTCGTTCCGCGGGTCCCCGTCGATGGACAGGACGTGGACGGTGAGGCTGTACGGGCTGGTCATCGGAGTCTCCTTCCGGGGGTGGGCGCGGGGGCCGGGTGGCCCCCGCCGGGGTGGGTGGTCAGCCGACCATCGCCATGAGGGGGTTGCCGCGGGTCCACGCGCACGCCGCGTAGAGGCGGGCGGTCCACGCGTAGTAGGCGGCGTCCGTCGTCAGGGGGGCGATGTGGACGCGACCGGAGTGGCCGTTGTACTCGCGCAGTTCGCGGTACTGGATGGGGGCCGACTGGTCCGCGAGGCGGGTGATGTCCGCGGGGGTCAGGTGGATGGCGGGCTTCCACGTGACGAACTCGGACTTGACCTTGATGCGTCCGTCGATGCGGGACGGGCCGACGACCTTGCCGGTCCATTCGAAGGGGGCGTGCTCGGGGCCGTGGTCTTCGAAGCGGACCATGACGCGGGTGCCGCGGGTGACCTTGGTGCCGTTGCGGTCGAACATCGGAGTCTCCAGTCGGTGTGTCGTCGGCGGTTGCCGTTGAGACGACATTACGCCACCCGGCGCAGCCCCGTCAACTCCCTAAGTTGACCACGGCGGCGCTAATCTTCGGATGCCCACCGGGGTCCCCACGCTGCCCCCGTGCGTGATGGGGAACGCGCGCACGTGAGCGATTGGGTCAATCTTAGGGAGTTGACATGGTGCGTGGCCTGTCCGAAGATGGGGGCAACCCCGGCGGACATGACCGGGACGGCAACACCAAGGAGAACCCCGATGCCCGCAGCAGTCGAGACCATGGCATACGTCACCTCCCGCGGCCTCCCGTGGCACCGCGAGGGCAATGGCATCCCCGAACTCGCCACCGCTGGCGAGATGCTGGATGCGGCGGGCCTGAACTGGTCCGTCAACAAGGTCCCCGTCGTCACCGTCAACGGTGCGGCATCGGTGACCATCCCCAACAAGGTCGCCACCGTCCGGTCCACCGACGGCGCGGTCCTCGGCATCGTCGGCCCCAACTACCGCGTGTTCGACAACGCGGACGCGTTCGCCTTCGCGGACGCCATCGTGGCCGACAACGGCAACCACTACGAGACCGCCGGGTCCCTGTACGGTGGGTCCACGGTGTTCCTGTCCATGGAACTCAACTCGGTCAAGGTCCGCGTGAACGGCGAGGCCAAGGACGCCGACGAGTTCAAGACGTTCCTCCTCATCTCCAACTCCCACGACGGCTCCAAGGCCCTGCAGGCCACCATCACCCCCGTCCGGGTCGTGTGCGCGAACACCCTCAACATGGCGCTCGGGTCCGCCAAGGCGTCGTTCAAGGTCCGCCACTCCGGTGACCTCGCCGCCAAGATGAACGCCGCCCGCGACGCCCTCGGCGTGACGGTCGACTACATGGCCCGCTTCGAACAGGTCGCCAACGACCTCATGGCCCGCCGCCTCCCCGACAACCGCGTCGAGCCGC